>Ga0209501_10001967_pt1 | contig 22051 bp, 22 predicted proteins | sample ArcticOcean_MG_C_4_FD_187434 | JGI IMG/M metagenome (GOLD analysis project Ga0209501, IMG submission 187434) | Marine microbial communities from western Arctic Ocean - ArcticOcean_MG_CB4_134 (SPAdes) (version 2) | ecosystem: Environmental > Aquatic > Marine > Oceanic | place: Arctic Ocean...
AGAACCTGACCGAGCCTGGGTTTGTGACGATTGTGGCAACACCGTAGCCGAATGGGAGCCAGTATGCGGACAATGTGAAAAATTTGATGGTCTACTTTGGAAAGCTCCGGCTCGAGTTACACGTATCGACAATCATGAACGTGGTGACGACAACACTCAGACCCTTGAATCTGTCTCACACAGGGTCACCAGCAACAAAACTTTTGTCTCTAATAATTAGATCCTTGTCGGGTAGTTCTTATTACATCCAATCATCATTCTGGTTTTGACCGTTCCCTCGGTGAGGCTTTAGACCTACACAATAACGGGCAAATAGATGAGGCTATTTTACGCTATCGAAATTTATTAGAAACGACACCTGATAATCCTGATCTTTGGAACCTACTTGGTGTGGCAGCCCATCAAAAAAGTAATAATGCTCTAGCCGAGAATTTGATCAGTACGGCAATATCTGTAAATGAAAACATCGCGCACTTTCATAATAATTTAGGAATGGTGTATAGGGGTTTAAATCGGGATGAAGACGCTGATCAGGCTTTTCGCCGCGCCATTAAACTTGACCCTAAACACTCCAACGCCCTCAGCAATCTTGCGGCTCTTTTGAGGCAAACCGGAGAATTCGCCGCAGCTCTTGATTACGCGCGCCAAGCGGTGAACGCGAACCCAGAAAGCGCAGAAGCGCTCGTTAATTTAGGCAACGCCGAGAAGGACAGCGGTTATTCGGAAAGTGCCATCACAACTTATCGCCGTGCAATTTCCGCTCAACACGACTTTGCTCTAGCCCATTGGAATTTAGCCCTATCCTTGCTGAGCCTAGGAGATATGGCCGAGGGTTTTGAAGAAATGGCTTGGCGCTGGAAATGGAATGATTTTCCTGGTATCCACAGAAATCTTCCCCAACCAAACTGGAATGGGGAGGATCTCAAAGGAAAGAAAGTGTTTCTTCACCCTGAACAGGGTTTAGGCGACACCATTCACTTCATGCGTTACGCACCTATAGTAAAACAACTCGCAGATTACGTTTATTTGGAGTTACCAGAGGCAATTGTTCCTTTAGCTCAAAAACAAGTTTTGGCTGACGAAATTATCAATCAAGGAAACACGCTTCCCGATTTTGATTTTCATGCACCCTTCCTGGATCTCCCTAGGATCCTTGGAACCACACGGGAGACTATACCAGCGGACGGACCATATTTACTGGTAGATCCAAAACTACGACAGAAATGGCGTAACTGGAAACAACAGTATTCCGGAACAAAAATCGGTCTCAACTGGAACGGAAACCCAGCTAACCCCGCAGAGAGATTTAGAAAAGTTCCACCGGAAGACCTTACACCCCTCTCAGATTTAGCCGGAATAAACTGGTTTAACCTTCAAAAAGATGAAGGTACCAACGTGTCGAGCGACCTCTCTGATAAATTTAATCTGATAGATACCGGACCCTCACCATTGCAAGAAACGGCTGCCCTTATTATGGAACTAGATCTGGTCATCACGACAGACACCGCGGTCGCTCACCTGACCGGCGCATTGGGCAAACCAGTTTGGGTTCTATTACACCATGCCCCAGATTGGCGTTGGTTAACATCTGGTAACACCAACCTATGGTACCCCACCGCCCAACTTTTTCGCCAATCAACCCCCGGTGATTGGCAGGAAGTTATTGAAAATGTCATCCAAGAGTTAAAAGTATTGTGTAATAATTAGTTGTATCTGAACGATTTAGACTTTGTGATGGTTGTTGATGTATCTGGATCTTCAGTTTAGTTATATCCTAGTGCCGCTTTAGCTCAGCTGGTAGAGCATCGCATTCGTAATTGTAAATTGCGTCCCCATTGGGAAACCAATGGGTGAAAACTCATCAAAGTCGGGGAAACCTGTGAAATGGCAATCCCGAGCCAATCCCGAAAGGGAAGGTGTAGAGACTTTACGGTGAGCGTCTAACCCAACTTTGGTTGGTATGATGAAGAGAAAGTCCAGCGCACGAACACCCACACTATAATGTGGGTGGCAACGAAAGTTGTAGTGTGATGAATGCGGGGGTCGGGTGTTCAAATCACCCAAGCGGCACCACTCTTTTGGGATAATATAATGAATATTGCCTCCCAAACACCAAAAAATCTTCCCGTGTTTGGGAGTTATTTATTATAAGCCACTTAAATTAAATTTAAGGGGAACCATGGTTACCCTAAATATGAAATAAAAAGAATTTCCTAGCATCTGTCATGTCACCTATTTTACATGCTTCTTAAAGAAAACCAGGGCCCTTTTAAAATCGTCTTCAGTTACCGTTTTGTTTGGGCCATCAAATTAGTTAGCGCACACTCCTCCTAATTTTTTAGCAAACGACCAAATTTTTCTGGATCCTTGGCGACTAGGAATTTAGGAAAATATGGAAAACAATCCCAAGCATAACCTGCACCCTCGTAAACATGTCTTTCAATTTTGGCCGTGTCATCAATATGGGGGGCCTCCCCGGCCTATCGGTAACGGGTATATGTCCGCTCTTACCCCGGAAACGGCCATTACTGCTGTTTAGTCTGTACGGCGGATTGCGAGGAGCGGGTTGCCTATAAACTCTCTCGCCCACTGGTCAAGACCGGGTAGAGTGGGCATGGTATGAACCATACCTACAACAACAAAACTAAAGGTTAGAAAAGCGATGGCCCAGTCGATTGCCGGCAACCGAACGGGATTAGATGGCTCACTCATTGGCCTTTGCTCTTTCTGATAGTTCCTTGCCTTGTGCTAAGCTTTCCGTTGAATAGAAAAGCGGTGAACACAGCATCAAAATGCCCACAAAAATAAACACAATTTTAAAAATTCCAGTTTGCATTTCAAAGCTTCCAATTTAACTCGTTGTTATAATATTTTAGTCAGCCGGTATTTGTTTATAGCCCCCCTCAAAGGCAAAAAATTTTTCTTCTTCTTCCAAATAAAACTTCTCAGCACCTGCCTTGTTTAACGCTGTTAGCATTTTCGGGTTTGTTCCATTCTCAGAAACAATTCTACTTGAAAACTTTTTTGGACCCAGTTTATCCAGTAGTTGGAACGGGCCTTCACTCCACGCGTATCCCCATCTCATAGCTCGGTCAACATTGACCACATCATTAGAAATTTCCGGTATCAGGTCTGCGGCATAAATGAGTGTCCCACCAACAATTTGCCACAGCAGTTTTCCTTGATTGTCATCTTCGAACATAGCGTCAAGGGTTACAGGGGCGCCGCTTGATTCTGATTTAATTGTTTCACGCCATTTTCCGGTTATTACGTCAAAGGTCTCACTCTTCCGGGAACCGTCATCCAGCTTTTGAACCCTATAAAAGCCGCCGCCAGCTTTTCTTCCAATCTGTCCACGGTCAATCATGCTACGAACTGAACCAGGAAGATTTACAAATTTCAACCCGAGGTCTTCTGAAGGCAGGTTATCAGAAAGATTTTTGCTTACGAGATCCATTACATCAAGACCCACTAAATCGACTAACCCAAAGAGGCCTGTCGGAGGTAGCCCCATAGATTGAGAAATCATGGCATCTACTTCTTCGACGTTAAAACCTTCATTGAGAGCCTCGATACCGTAATGAAGGCCAGCTAGTATCCAATAACAACCAATCCTGTTCCCGATAAAATTGACGGTATCTTTTGCATCTACCACGCCTTTACCGAGAACATTACTACAAAAATCACGTAAATCTTGGGTTACGTCTGGGGTCGTTTGTTGTCCTGGAACCAACTCAAGAAGCCGCATAACTTTTACGGGATTGAAGAAATGAGTAACGGCAACATCTTTCAGTAAACGGTTAGGCATCCCTTCAGTAATATCACTTAATGTGATGCCCGATGTATTCGTAGAGACAATAGAACCATCCCGCCGAAGCGGTTCAACACGCTTAAATAAATCACGCTTGATTTCTAAGTCTTCAACAACCGCCTCGCATATCCAGTCGTAATTTTCGATTTTTTCAAGATCGTTATCGAACGTTCCTATGGTGATGTTTTTAGCCTTTTCCGGATCGTCTAAACTTGGTGGTCTTCCATTTATAATCCGATCTAGCGCTTGTTCAGCAGTCGCTTCATTAATTTCCAACAGAAGAACATTTTTGCCTTTCTGAGCGCAAAGCGCGGCGATCCCAGCGCCCATGGTACCGCCACCTAATACGGCAACAGAATTGATCTTTCGTGCCATTTTCTTAGTCCTTGGTTGATCTAGAGTTAAACTTGGGTAAATTGCGAGAAGCCTTTTGTAAAGAGTTAAGGGGGTGGCCATGATTAAACCTGAATTTTTAAAATTTGATACTCTCAGTCTCCATGCCGGGCATCAACCAGATCCCGTTACACATTCTCGAGCGGTTCCTATCTACCAAACCACATCATATTTGTTTGAAGATACCGATCACGCTGCAGCTCTCTACAACCTGGAGCGGCCAGGTCATGTCTACTCCCGGCTTTCTAACCCCACCGTCGCGGTGCTTGAGGAAAGGGTGGCGGCATTAGAAGGAGGTGTAGGTGGAGTAGCTACAGCAAGCGGCATGGCTGCACTATTTCTTGCGGTCGCAACCTTGATGGATTCAGGGGGGCATATTGTCTCGTCTGGATCGCTTTATGGTGGTTCTCACAACCTTTTTAGCTACACACTTCCACGATTTGGAATTACCACCACATTTGCCAATCCCCGAGATCCCGATGCCTTTAAAAAGGCTATTAAACCAGAAACTAAACTAATTTTTAGTGAAACATTAGGAAACCCGGGCATCGAGGTTATGGATTTGGAAGCAATCTCTTTGATAGCCCATGATGCGGGGTTACCATTGATGATAGATTCTACTTTCACAACGCCCTATCTCTGCAAACCGTTTGAACATGGCGTTGACATTGTAATGCATTCTCTGACAAAATTTTTAGGGGGGCATGGAATTGCCATTGGTGGAATTTTAGTGGATTCAGGAAAGTTTGACTGGGTAGGTTCCGGCAAATTTTCCACCCTCACAGAACCTTATGAAGGTTACCATGGTCTCAACTTCTCCGATGAATTTGGGACCCAAGCCTTTCTCATGCGCGCCCGGGCTGAAGGAATGAAAGATTTTGGCGCATGCCTCAGCCCGGGCAATGCCTTTTACATCCTCCAGGGTATTGAAACTCTGCCATTACGCATGCAAAAACACGTGGCTAATGCTCAAACAGTCGCTGAGTTTCTTGAACTCTCGGAGGCAGTAGAGTGGGTCAACTACCCTGGGCTAAAATCTCATCCAGATTATGATCTAGCAAAGAACTTGCTCCCAAAGGGGGCAGGGGGCATTTTGAGTTTTGGTTTGAAAGGGGGGCGAGCCGCCGGACGAAAGTTTATCGAGACCGTGGAATTAGCATCACACCTAGCTAACGTCGGTGATGCAAAAACACTGGTGATACATCCGGCTTCTACCACCCACCAACAGATGAATGCAGAAGCCCTAGAAGCAGCGGGAATAGGTGAAGGGATGATCCGTCTTTCGGTGGGGCTAGAAGATATTAGTGACATCACCGCTGACCTTAAGCGAGCGCTAAAAGCTTCAGCAAAGGCTTAAAAGAGATGGATATAATAATCAAAGGAAAAAAAACACATGCCACAACAGGAGGGCGAAAGGGAAAAGATGATGAACCTGCGGTTATATTCATTCATGGTGCAGGAATGGATCGAACGGCATGGCAGTTACAAAGCAGAAATGTTGCCCACAATGGCTGCCGAGTATTTGCTGTGGACCTACCTGGTCATGGCCGCTCAGAAGGCCCCCCACTCAAAAGCATAGCCGAAATGGCCGATTGGGTAGCACTTTTTATGGATGCCTCAGAGACTGAATCTGCCATAATAGTTGGCCACTCAATGGGGGCGCTGATAGGGCTTGAAGTTGCAGCACGACATCCTTTGAAAGTGAATAAACTGGTTCTTATCGGTGTTGCAGAAAAGATGCCTGTTCATCCGGACCTTTTAGCTGCTGCTAAAGCCAACCAACCGCTTGGCCCCGAACTTGTTGTATTTTGGGGTTTAGGAAACAATTCACAGATTGGAGGACACCGTCAACCCGGTCTATGGGTGCAAGGTGCGAGCATAACATTACTGATGCTATCCAAATCCGGGGTTCTGGGAAATGATCTTGCCGCCAGTAATTCTTACCAGGACGGTTTGAAGGCCGCTGAAAAAATCTCGTGTCCCGTAAAAGTCATTCTCAGTGAGAACGACAAGATGACGCCTCTAAAAAGTGGGGTTAAACTGGGGCAGGCGGTCGCCAATGTAGACGTCGATATAATCCCTAATTGCGGGCATATGATAATGCTTGAGCGTTCGGAAGAGGTTTACAAATCTATGAGAGGATTCGTGTTTTAAATAAAGAGCCAAGTTGGAAGCAAAGCCGGATGCCAAAAGAGATGCATGATCTGGTCATAAAAACCGACTAAGATCACATAGCCACCAACTGCGTGTCCTGCCGCAGCGCGCCAATTATAGTTCCCCCAACGGATAAGATAAAGAGCGATGAAAAGCGGAAGAGCAACCTTTTGGCCTACGACCAACATAACGAGAAGCATGTCTACCAAGTAGGCAAAAAAAGCGGATACCCGCTTCAGAAGCACTTTTTCCGCGGTATGCGTTCAGGCGACGAGAAGGGACCCGTATTCTTTTGGGGTAGCAATATATCCTTGGCCATCTTTGAACATGGCGATAAACACGAGGCAAGCACCGGGAATGGCCGCAGTGACTGGAAATTCTTTGACCGAAGACAGCCACCAGCACATGAGCCAACTCAACGCCGCCATGCAACTTTTATGTAAATAAATTTATTGGGGAACAACAATAAAAAAGGAGAGCGGTTAAACCGCTCCCCTTTTTATAACTAATTGTAAATAATTAATTATTCACGGTTACCAAGCAAATTAAGTAGTAAAATAAAGATCATTACAAAAGAGCCATAGAGCTGCAAAGCACCCATTATAGCCTTCCTTGTAGTAGTGTCTCTACCATCCCCTTCATAATACATGTGCTTGATTTGCTGAGTCTCATAAGCAGTCAGGCCGGAGAAAATGAGCACTCCAATGGCTGAATAAGTCATCTGTAGCACCGGCGATTGCAGGAAAATATTAACTACAATGGCTATCAACAGGCCCCAGGTACCCATTACCATAAAGGCTCCCATGCCGCTTAAACTTTTCTTCGTCACATAGCCGAAACAGCTCAGGCCGGCGAAAGCCGCCGCCGTAATGAAAAAGACACGCACGATGCTAGTGCTGGTGTAAACGAGAAAATACGGTGCCATCAGAGCGCCAAACATGCCGGCATAAACCCAGAAGGCACTTTGAGCCGCTATAATGCTCTTCGACATGATTATTCGGCGCGCCATGAAGCCCAAGCCGAGAATACCAAGGAAAAATACCCACTTGAGCGGACCCCCAAAAATAGCTTGCATGAGTTGGGGACTGTTCGACACAAAAGCTGAAACAATTCCTGTCAGTGCCACACCCGAAGCCATATAATTGTATACGCGAAGCATGTATTCTCTCAAACCTACATCGACATCCGCAACGCCGGCTTGTGCCTGGGTCATAAACCTCGAATCGTCAGACATATTCATTCACTCCAATTAACCCAAAAAACTATGTCAAAAGCCATTAAACCTTCATGACTTGTTGTACTTACCTATATGGCATTTATGTGGTTTATATCAAGTAAAACGGTCAAAGGCACCTATCCCCTAATTATTACTATGGTTTTTACTCATTCCTGAGTAATGGAGATGCCTTTTGGCCCATAGCCCGCCAGGTGCCATAAAACCCAGCTACCAACGTAACAAATATACACAAAAGGATAGTTCCCAGAACAGGTAAAATCTCAAAATACCATGGTATCCCCATCAATAAACTCGCCACCCCCCAGGCGGCAACCGTCCCGATTACCGCAGCGGTCAGGCCTGTAGCAGCGCCTAATATGCAGTATTCCAACAAAAAAGCCTGCAAAACCACTGTTCGAGTAGCCCCAAGAACTTTTAACACGACTGCATCATAAATTCTTCGCTTGCGTCCCGCTGAGATGGCTCCAGCCAAAACCAACAACCCGCTGAGAATGGTAACGATAGAGATACCCCGCACCGCGTCACCTATTCCGGCCAATATATTGGCTGCAGATTTCAGAGCCTCGCGAACACGGATTATAGAGACATTCTTGAAATTATCGCCTACTGTTCTTTCAATCTTGGCTTCTAATCGTTCTGGTAATTGGATCGCGGCAAGGTAACTGTGAGGAGCTCTTTCCAACGTACCGGGCGCAAAAATGATGGCAAAATCAAATCTCAACGAGCGCCAATCAATTTCCCGCAAACTGGTAATTTTAGCCTCGATTTCCTTACCGAGAATATTGAGCGTTAGAGTATCCCCAATATCAACACCAAAGCCCTTAGCTAGGTTTGCATCCAAGGAAATCAGGGGTTTTCCAGTATAATCTGGGGGCCACCACTTACCCGCGACAATTTTTGTCCCCTCCGAAGGAGTTGCCGTATACGTCAGAGCCCTATCACCTCGAACTGCCCACTTAGCCCCTGTAGCAATTTTAACCTCCCCTACCGTTTTACCGGCAATTTTGACGATACGCCCCCTAAGGCTCGGTACCCTTCGGTGTTTGGTAACCCCTTTGAATTCACCCACGACTTTGTCGAAAGAAGCCACCTGATTAGGTTGAATATCGATAAAAAAGAAGGCTGGTGCCATATCTGGCAACTGATCATCAACTTGGCGGGTTAAGTTACTCTCTATCAAGGCGATCGCCACCAATACGGCGAGCCCAAGCCCGAGGGAAAGTACTACACTGTTTGTAGAGGCTCCGGGTCTGTGAAGATTATTTAATGCCAGGCTTAGTTTTGTGGACCTTTGTTTTTTTAAACGTTTAGCACCCCACTTCAAAAACATCGCACAAAGGCTTAATAACAACAGCGACCCAACCGCACCAATCACAAACCACATGGAAAATCGCCTATCAACTGAAAATAAAATTGTCATTGCCGATAAAGCGACGCCTCCAAAGATGGTGTATAAAATATAAACTTTTTCTGGTTTTACGTTGCTTGGCGCAACCTTGTCTCTAAATAAGCTCGCAGCCGGTATAGCGCGAGCCCGGGCGATAGGCCAAATTGCGAATGTGAATGTTATCAGTATTCCGAAAAGTGCCGCCATCAATAATTGTAACGGGAAAAAATCGATAAGAATTTTTACGGGCAACATGTCATTGAAAACCCACGCCCCAACCGCAGGTAATAGCGCCCCAGCACACGTCCCTATCACAATCCCTATACCCGCCAAAATGAACAACTGCATAAAGTAAGTAAAGAAAATGAGGTTGCCTGAAGCACCCAGACACTTAGAGATAGCGATGGCACCAACTTTGCCTTCAAGGTAACTCCCAACTGCGTTGCTTACGCCAATGCCACCGACGAGGAGTGTCGTCAGCCCCACAAATGTGAGGAAAAGCGTAATGTAATCGATGAAGCGTTTTAACCCGGGTGTAGCCTGCTCAAGGGAGCGAATACGCCAACCGGCCGAAGGGAATTCTAGCTTGAGCCCCTCAATCCAATCACCAATCCGTCCAGTATCACGTAATAACACGCGATAGTGAAACCTGATTTGGCTCCCAGGCTGGATCAACCCTGTCTCTGGCAACGAGGCAGATGAAACCATAATTCTCGGTCCCAGGCTCCAGAGATTGGCAATCCTGTCTGGTTCTTTCAATATAATTCCGGTGATAGCAAACTCCGCCTCACCAACTCTCAGGTGGTCTCCTAATTCTAGGCCAAGCTTTGGGAAAACGCCCGTCTCTACTATAGCCCCCCAAACACCACCTTGCCTGGAAAGTGCCTTTTTGAGTGATTTGTCGCCACCAATCTCAATTTTCCCAACCAAAGGATACAGTTCATCAACGCCCTTTAACTCAACTAGTGTGCGTTTTTTTTTTGCGACTGAATGAGCCATTGCTCGCATTTCAACAACTTCTGAAAGAATGCCGCTTTTAGCCAGGTAGATTTTTTGTTTAGAGGTAGCCGGCATATGAGTAAGACGTAGGGCTACATCGCCGCCAAGAAGGCGTCTTGCATCTTTTTCCAGCCCTCCTTTAATTGCCTCACTGAGGCTACCAACCCCCCCTATTGCTGCAACACCTAAAGCCAGGCAGGCAATAAAAATCCGAAACCCCTTTAAACCGGCTCGCATCTCTCTTAGCGCCAGTTTAAATGCAAGTTTAAAACGGTAACTCATCTCCATTAACCCCTAGGTCCTTCGCCAAGGTGTTCATCGACGATCCGCCCATCTGCCAATGTCACCACCCTGTCACAGCGGGTCGCCAATGTCTGATCATGACTAATGAGCAACATAGTCGTGCCAACTCGCTCGTGCAGGTCGAAAAGAAGATCAACAATGATTTTACCCGTTTCACCGTCTAAATTTCCGGTTGGTTCATCCGCCAGAAGAATTTTAGGGCTTGAGATAAACGCCCGGGCAACCGCTACCCGTTGCTGCTCTCCTCCCGAAAGTTGACTTGGATAATGCAACAAGCGATCACCGAGACCGACGGAAAACAGCTGCTCCTTTGCACGATCAAAAGCATTGTTACGCGTATCCGGGTTCTCAGCCAATTCCAGTGGGATCGCGACATTTTCTAATGCTGTCATGGTCGGAAAAAGATGAAAATCCTGAAAGACAATCCCGATATTATCACGTCGAAACAACGCTAACGCATCTTCGGTTAAATGAGCCAAGTCTATACCAGCCGTTTTTACTGTTCCAAATGAAGCGCGTTCAAGCCCGGCAATTACCATCATCATTGTAGATTTGCCACCCCCGGAAGGGCCTACTATGCCAACTGCCTCTCCCACTGTTACTGATAAGTCAACACCACGTAAGATATTGACGTCACCTGCTTCACTTGTCAGCGTAAGGTGAACACCCTCGAGGCTCATTGCAGAGAGATCGTCAGAAAGATTTGTTATCATGGGATACAACCTAGAATGATGATTTACTAATAGATCCAGAACAAAAAGAAAATATGAAAATTGTATTAAACAAATACTATCGTAAAAAGACAGCCACAATTGTCTGGCTCTTGGTGGCTATACTTGTACAGATTTTTGTGTTTACCGGAGATACGGTTTATTCGGCGAACCGGATCAAAGTTGTGGTACTTGGGGATAGTCTTACTGCAGGATACGGGTTGAAAAAACAAGACGCCTTCCCCTTCAAGTTGGCGGCAGCCCTCAAGTCAAGCGGCCGCTCAGTCCAGGTTATAAATGCAGGTGTTTCAGGTGACACCTCTGCCGGCGGCCGGTCCCGTCTTTCATGGGCGCTAACGGACAACCCTCAATTGGTTATTATAGAATTGGGGGCAAATGATGGCCTACGCGGTTTGGATCCATCGGAAACAAAAGCAAACTTAAATGCCGTTTTAAATGATTTGAAAAAACGAAAGATTAAGGTCCTTTTAACCGGGATGTTGGCGCCCCCCAACCTCGGCAAAGAATATAGCCGGGAGTTTGGTCAAATTTTTCCTGAACTTGCAAAAACCCACGCCGTCGCTTTCTATAAGTTTTTTCTGGAAGGCGTCGCCAACTACTCCCATCTTAATCAGACGGATGGCATTCACCCCAACCCAGCGGGCGTAGTTGAGATTGTCCGCCGCATCCTGCCAATAGTTAAATCCCTGATCGATACTATTGATCATAGAGAAAGTAACCATAATTAATGTTTAAATCAGCTCACGCAAAAAACCCAAATTGGGAAACCGCCGTTCAGTCCTGTGTGAAACAGATTTCCGGGGGCAAGCCCGACAATTTCGGGTTTCTGTATATTACCGAACCACTTTCTAGTCATCTTGAACAGGTCCTCGATGCATTTCGCCAATTAACTGGTGTTGAGCATTGGGTGGGTAGTGTTGGAATGGGAATTTGCACAAACAACCAATCAAATGGGGGCGAATACTTCGACGAACCCGCCATTGCTATAATGACGGCGCAATTACCAAATGACAGTTTTGCGTTATTTTCAGACACCATAACAAATGGCAGCAACGGAAAGGTAGTCGAAATTGTAGCAAACAATTTCCCCGAGGGGTTGCCTTTTATCCTAGCTCACGCCGATTCTGCTAATCCTCAAATTCTCAATCTAGTTCAAGGCTTGACCGATACCAGAGATGCATTTGTCGTCGGTGGTCTTACGTCTAGTCAGAAGAACGCCCATCATGTATCCGGCTCTGTTACAGGTGGCGGCATTTCCGGTGTTGTATTTTCACCACATATTAAGATTGTAACTTCACTCAGCCAAGGCTGTCTACCCATTGGAAAGCCTCATCGCATTGACAAGTGCAATGGAAATTTAATCACTACATTAGATGGGCGTCGAGCCCTTGATGTATTGCTTGAGGAGGCGGGCATCACGTCGTCAGGGGACGCCCAAAATATGGCTGACCACATTCACGCCGCTCTTCCAATAACAGGATCCGATACAGGTGACTACTTGGTTCGTAATCTTATGGGCGTTGACGAAGGCCAAGGGATTGTCGCAATCGGGGCACCGGTAAATGACGGAGATCTAGTGATGTTTGTGCGCCGCGATGCGGACGCCGCGCGCCATGATTTGCAGAATTCTATCTCGAGCCTGAAGAAAAGGGCAGGTAACAATATTAAGGGCGGAATTTATATCTCTTGTATTGCACGGGGGCCTAACATGTTTGAAAACCAAAACGCTGAAATAAACCTAATTCGAGACATCATCGGCGACATTCCAATAGTTGGTATGTTCGCCAATGGAGAAATTTCGAATAGCCGCCTCTACACTTATACGAGCGTCCTAAACCTATTTATATAATTAACTACTCTAGAATAGTTGACGGTCTTTATTATGTTGCGATTATTTGTGGCGCTTTCACTTCCAAACCCGGTAAAAACTCAGATTGCGCCAATGAAATCTGGCCTACCAGGAGCTCGCTGGATTGATCAAGAAAACCTCCACCTCACCATCCGATTTATTGGCGAGGTAGAAGATACCTATGCCGAAGACATTCACTATTCTTTATCCACATTGAGATTTGAAACCTTCCCAATTCGTCTTAAAGGCATCGACACTTTCCGCTCGCTAAATGTGGTGCGGTCTGTCTGGGCGGGTATTGAACCTTCCACGCAACTCAAAGCCTTACAAAAAAAATAGACGCGAACCTAGTAAGCATCGGCGTGGCCCCAGAAACACGTAGGTTCACTCCTCACGTGACACTCGCCCGATTAAAAAGAGCCCCCCTAGTAAAAGTTTTCCCATACTTGGAGGCAAATGCTGGGTTTCAAACGCAGCGATTTGAGGTCTTCCAAGTGCTTTTATTTCGAAGTCACCTAGGTTCCCGGAGAGCTGGCTATGAAGCGCTAGCCGCTTATCCAGAGAACATTTGAACAAACCTTAATGCCTTTCACATTTAAAAAAAAGAGGGGCTTTTCTAACGATAGCCGTTTAAAGATTGCCTAAAAACCAAACCGTGTAAGTATTGCCTCTACCCTCGCTGAATAGGAGCCTCCGAACAAATTTGAATGTACCAGAAGTGGGTAGAGATTGTAGATGTCCCGCCGTTCTTCAAAAAAACCGGGCAAGAGTGGTCGGTGTTCAGCATAGCGGTTAAAAAACCGCGAACCAAAAGTGTCAAACAATGTCGAAAAGGCAAGTTCAATCTCTGGGTCCGCGTAGTAGATAGCTGGATCCACAAACCCGGCAATACGTCCGTCTTTGCACAAGATATTGCCTCCCCACATGTCCCCGTGAATGAGGGAAGCTTGAACTGGGGTCAACAGCCAGCGATCCAATTTGGCACAAAGAGCTTCAATGCGAGATAGAGATGATGGTTTTAAGGAACCTGATTTTACCGCCTCTTCAGCCATGTAAATAAGCCGCTGATCCCTGAAAAACTCCACCCAATCTTTGGTCCAGGGATTGGGCTGTCGTAGAGAACCAATTACTGTGTCCTTTTCAAACCCAAAACGGTCAACAACAATATTATGGAGAGACGCCAGCAGATCAGCTGCATGTTCCTGTGCAGCAGGAGTAAGTGGGCTGCCGGCTTTTATATACGCCATGATTAATAAATCATCGTTGGCGCACAAAACCTCTGGAACAGGAAGATCAGAATGGGATGCAAGATATTGGAGCATATACCCCTCCAGGTCCAATCCGGCCCCAGATGCGCTGGTCTTTAACACGAGTTTCTCGCCGTCTTCAAAATCCATCCGACAAACATCCGCTATACAACCACCCGTGAGCGGCGTCAATTGGATCGGGCTTCGACCAATCAGCCTTTTCACCCGTTCTTCTTCAGGAAATTTCATGCCTTACAGGTCATAGGAACGTATGTGAGACAGAAGACCGTTGGACGCAACCTCCACCAGATCAAGCACCACCTCAAAACCTCCCCCACCACCATGATAGGGATCAGGCACTTCCCGCCATTTGAGTGAGGGGGCATAATCTAAAAACAACGAGATGCTCGACACGAGATCGGACGGACACAATTCACTTAAAATTCTCAGGTTGGCTGCATCCATGGCAAGCACATAGTCAAAATTTTTGAAGTCGTCGGTACTAACCTGTCGTGCCCGTTGAGCACTGAGGTCAACCCCTCTTTTTCTTGCTGCTTCCTGTGACCGCCTATCAGGCGCCTGATCGACGTGCCACGCTCCCGTGCCCGCGGAATCAACAAAAATTTTATCGCCAACACCGGCATCAATCACCAATTTTTTGAACACGCCTTCTGCTGTTGGCGAACGGCAAATATTTCCGGTGCATACAAAAAGAACCTTGACCAAATCAGTCTCCCATTTACTTTTCATACCATGACTGGCCAATCAGAACAAAGCATCGTCGTCTTGACAGGTGCGGGTATTTCAAAGGAATCCGGTCTTGATACTTTTCGCGATGCAGATGGTATTTGGTCCAAGGTAAGCATTGAAGATGTCGCGACGCCGGAAGCCTTCCAGCGAAATCCGCAGCGTGTACAGGAATTCTACAACTCCCGTCGAATGCAGCTTGTTAATAGTAACGTGACACCTAACGCGGCTCATATAGCTTTGGCAAAACTCGAACGTGAATGGCACGGAATAGTAACAATTGTTACCCAAAACATCGATAACCTACATGAACTTGGCGGATCGGAAAATATAATACACATGCACGGAGAATTGTTAAAAGCACGTTGCGCCACCTGCCAAATAACACATTCGTGGCAAAAAAAGCTAAGCATTAAAACGACCTGCCCTAGCTGCAGCGAAAGGAACACGCTGCGCCCACATGTAGTCTGGTTCGGAGAGATACCACTTGAAATGGATAAAATTCACCGAAGGGTCGATGAATGTACCCTTTTTATCTCCATTGGGACGTCGGGTAATGTTTATCCTGCGGCAGGATTTGTTCAGCAAGCAATTTCAGCGGGTGCGCGGGCCGTTGAACTCAACTTGGAACCCTCGGAGGGTGCAACATTTTTTTCTGAAACCCGCTATGGTGCGGCGACAGACATCGTCCCGGCGTTCATTGATGAAGTCTTAGAAAACGGCCTGTAACCGTATCGGGAAAAAACCCTAAAAAAAGGCCGGCCGCATAGGCCTACTTGGCCTACTAAACCTTGCAGCATCTTCAGAAAAGGTAAAAATGCAAGATCATTATTGAAACGTCGGTTCTCAAAGATACTGTCTGGGGTTCTCACTTAGGGTTTCTAGATTTGAAAAAACCCCCTGCCGACGCTGAGACCAATAGACTGCAAGTTACTAAACTTTACCTAGAGCTTGGAAGTTATTCCAGAGGCTTGCGCGGCCAACAATTTCATTTTACGACCGCTCTTAAAAGCCGCTGCCTCCCGATTAGCGATGTAAACACCGGACCCGAAAATTACAACGCTGCCAAGCCAAGTCCAAAGATCGGGGACCTCTCCAAAAAGAAAAAAGGCAATGATCGCAACAAAGATCAACCGAACATATTCGTATGGTAAAACTGCGGAAGCATCAGCACTAGCCATCGCCCGAGTGAAACAAAGATGCCCGCAAGTAGCCGAAGCTCCCACACCAAGCAACCAAAGCCAAACAAGACCACGGGGCATCTCCCACACCCAAATGAGTGGAATAGCAGACACCGGAGTAATGAGAAGTGACATATATAGGACCATCGTATTTGGGGGTTCAGTGCGGCTAAGAACCTTAACCAAGAGGAAGGAAATAGCCACAAACACTGCCCCAACAATCATTAATATCGCCCCTGGAGAAATAATCTCGATCCCCGGGCGAAGAATAATCAAGGTCCCTAGAAAACCAGCACCTACGGCGACCCAACGACGTAGCCTCACATCTTCGTTTAAAAACAGAGCTGCACCCATTGTCGCAAACAAGGGAGCTGTAAAACCAAGAGACGTGGCTTCCGCCAGTGGCAACATGGTAACGGCCGTAAACCAAAAAAACATGGCAACCAAGCCGTTTATAGAACGCAGGGCGTGAAGGCCCAGTCTTTGAGTCCGTAGACCCACCCAACCGATGTGCCACAACCAAGGTAACATCAAAATTAGATTAAAAAAATTCCGGAAGAAAATCACTTCTAATATATCTATATCAGCCGCCGCCAGACGGATGGTGACACCAAGAACCGCAAAACAAACACCCGCCAAAATCATCCAGACGGCGCCCCTTAGGGTACCAGTGGATGTTCGCCACCATTTTTTTAAAGATACCATAAAACCTCATTCGGAAAGCATAAAGGTGGCTACCAAGCCAACCACCAAGTTTAATTGGGGGCAGCTTATGCCGGCTGTCTCAAAAACCAAATACAGATGAATTTATATTTGTAACGTCTCTATTTTAAACCTGGCAAAACCTCGAAACGAGCGTCGGTTTTTTTGCGCGCTTCACTAACCGTAATGTCAGGCGCTAATTCCACCAAGGTCGCAACACCTTTTTTCCGATCAATATTGTAAACCCCGAGGTCGGTAATTAGCATATCTACTACCTGTGTGCCCGTTAGAGGTAGGTTACATTGTTTCAAAAATTTAGGGCTTCCATCCTTGGCATTCTGGTCCATGATAACCACAACACGTTTTACACCTGCCACCAAATCCATAGCACCGCCCATTCCCTTAACGAGTTTGCCGGGGATCATCCAGTTTGCCAGATCTCCATTTTCTGCTACCTGCATAGCACCTAAAATAGCGATATCTATATGACCTCCTCTGATCATTCCGAAGCTCGTAGCGCTGTCGAAGTAAGAACTTTGCGGCAATTCGGTAATCGTTTGCTTGCCGGCATTGATAAGATCTGGGTCTTCTTCACCTTCTATCGGAAACGGTCCCAATCCAAGCATACCGTTTTCGCTTTGCAGGGAGACGTCAATTCCATTCGGAATATAATTAGACACCAACGTTGGAATACCTATACCTAAATTAACATAAAATCCGTCTTCCAGTTCCTTTGCGGCTCGCGCCGCCATGTCATTGCGTGACCAAGACATTCTCTTCTCCTCTATACTGAAACCCGTTCACGGGTGGTAAGCTGTTCAATACGTTTCTCAAAGTTTTCTCCCTCTATAATACGCTGAACAAATATACCAGGCGTGTGGATTAAATCGGGATCCAGTTTTCCCGGCTCAACCAGTTCCTCCACTTCCGCTATTGTAACCCTACCAGCTGTTGCCATTATGGAATTAAAGTTGCGGGCGGTTTTACGGAAAACCAGGTTACCTTCGGTATCGCCCCGATCCGCTTTGACAATCGAAAGATCCGCGACGAGGTGTGTTTCCATAACGTAATTCTCATCATCGAAAATTCGGGTTTCCTTACCTTCAGCGATGTCTGTACCGTATCCGGTCTTGGTATAGAAAGCAGGGATCCCTGCTCCTCCAGCACGAATGCGTTCAGCCAACGTCCCTTGTGGATTGAACTCCAATTCAAGGTCCCCATCCAAATACTGTTTCTCGAAGGTTTTGTTTTCGCCCACGTAGGAAGATATCATCTTCTTGATCTGGTGGGTTTCAAGAAGCAAACCCAAGCCTGCCCCGTCGATCCCTGCGTTATTAGAAATCACCGTTAAATCTTGGACGCCAGAACCTCTAAGCGCCAAGATCAGGTGTTCCGGGATCCCACAAAGGCCAAAGCCACCCGCCATGATCGTCATACCGTCTTTCAATACTCCGTCCAACGCTGTAACAGCATCAGAAAAGACTTTATCCATGGTCTTCCTCCAAAAGGCATTTTGTTCCTTAAACATGCTGGAGAGCTTGCCCAAGAACCTTATGTGATGCTACACGACCGTAGAAAAGGGATAAAGCCGTTTTGGAACCTAAATATCCAATTGCAAAAAAAAACGGAAAAGCTGGATGTTTGCCAGAAATAACTTTGAAGACTACTGTCCGAAAATTGTCTCTTTCAGACTGCCTCCAATTTAAATGACCCAGAGAACCTATCTCATCGTAATCTGCGCCAGCGTTGTTGTTTTACTCTCCATGGGGATGCGACAGAGCTTCGGGCTGCTTCAGGCACCCATAGCCCAAAGTTTCGGGATAGGTCTCTCTGCTTTCTCGCTATCTATCGCCGTTCAAAATCTTGTGTGGGGGTTATCTCAGCCGATAATTGGAGCCCTCTCCGACAAATACGGATCCGGTCGGGTAATTGCGATTGCCGCGGTCTTCCAGATACTCGGTCTCCTAATGCTGGCTAATGCGGATAGTCTCTGGGAACTTCACGTCAGCACAGGCATCATCATCGGTATTGCCGGCTCCGGAATGACGTGGGCTGTTCTCATGTCTATCGTTGCACGAAACGTCCCCGAAAACCGGAGGACATTATTTTTTGGGGTAGTGGGCGCCGCGGGAACCGGCGGCCAAATCTTAGTTGTTCCCTTTAACCAGTATACTATAAACGCATTTGGCTGGAGTGAAGCCATTTTTATCATGTCGGTCGTAATGGTGGTTATTATTCCCTTAGCCTATGTCTTAAAAGGGAAGACAGAAGACCATTCCGTCGGAAGGGAGCAAGCGGAAAGCCTCCTCCAGGTGCTGGATCGTGCGCGCAAACATTCAGGTTACCTTTATTTAACGGCGGGGTTTTATGTCTGTGGCTTCCACGTCATGTTCATCATGGCGCATTTACCCAATTATCTCTCAGTCCTGGAAATGCCCCCGTGGTTGCCGGGGACAGCCATAAGTATTATCGGTATTACAAATTTAATTGGCACATTCACGTTTGGTTGGCTCGGAGATAAATACAGCAAAAAATATTTGCTTAGTATTCTTTATTTTCTGCGATCCATCGTTATAGCCGGGTTTATCAGTTTTCCGATATCTGAATATAGTGTCATGGCTTTTTCATTTTTTATTGGGTTTTTGTGGCTAGCGACGGTACCTCTCACTAATGCTCTGGTTGGGCAACTCTTCGGTCTCAGATATTTTGCTACCTTGGCGGGGATCGTCTTCGCTAGCCATCAGTTAGGTTCTTTCACCTCTGTTTGGCTTGGTGGGTGGCTGTTTGATCAGACGGGTTCCTACGATCTGGTTTGGCAATTAGCAATTGGTCTTGGAATATTAGCGGCGCTTCTACACTTACCCATCAATGAAAAACCCTCCGAAACCGAGGTTCCTCAACCAGCACAATAATAAACGGTGAACCCGGTCCAAAAATAAGAATAAACACCGTAAGGTAGATCAAAATATTCTGATATGTTGTCGTTTATGCTGGTGGAAAAACAATTAATTCCTGGCTATTCTCGCAACCCTCTAAGTTACAATCGCCTTAGAACAGGCAAAATCATTACACGATAAAACGTGAATTGCACTACCACTAAGTAGGTTGAGAGCGCGTCAGTGTTACAGGGTTTTTTCGGTAATACTGGAGTATTTATTATCTATATTAAATTAAGCCAAGGCCGGAACAACCAAATCTCTCGGATCATCTACTGCAAAAACGTCAACATTTCCGTCACGTCCGCGAACATCGGCCGAATGCGCTGGATGATCAGAAGCATCTACGCCAGCGAGATCTGCGACGGCCTTTGAAAGAACCAAACGACACTTATATTCCTTGGATTTTGATTCAAGCCGTGCCGTGACATTTACGACATCACCTATAGCTGAAAATTTTGCGCCGAAGGTGGTCCCATTGCACCAACAATGGCTTCCCCAGCGTGAACGCCTATACCCATGTGGAGCGGTTCTTTGAGTTCGTTTTTAAGTCTCGCATTGAGCTTTTCAAGCCTACTGATCATGGCTGCAGCACCCAGGATAGCATCCCGGCAGGCTTTTACTATATTTTCATCAATTCCGTACAGCCCCCATCAAACCATCTCCCGTGAACTGGGCGTAGTGACCGTTTGTTTCCGCAAGGGCCGCTGCCATTTCTGCAAAAAACTGATTAAGGACAAATAAAACATCATAAGGCAGCTTTTCTTCCCCAAGTTTGGTGGAGCCGCGAATATCAATAAACATGATAGCTATTTTTGTTCCCTACCTTGGATCCCTCCTACCTTGTTAGCATCCCTGGCTGTAGCTGACGGAGGCAGCAGAGGTTTAATAGAGAGATCTTTGTGCGGCCTCGTTTGACAGGCAAGTCTCACTTCAGTTTCAGCCCTTATTCGCGTTAGCGCCTTCTGCTCCACTTCTCCAGGGGAATGTAATTCTTTGATAGCCTCACCTACATGCACCCGACACGTCGTACAGCGACCGCGACCACCGCAGACTGACGCGTGAGGAATTCCAGCGACGCGAAGTGTTTCGAGGATAGTTTGCCCCTCAGGGGCGGTTAAAGTGCGGCCATCGAGAATTGACAGCCGATAGACACCATGGCGGTTACGGTAAAGGCGACGAATAAACCGCGCGACAAAGACCGACACAATCAAAACCCCAAATATAGCGTATAAATTGTTCTCAAGGGCATACAAATTTGCCACCAGTTCTGGTTCAGCTTTAATGAAGGGGCCAAAGACGCGCTCTTGTATTTCGGATGATCGTGCATGACTTCTATCTAGTTCACGAGCAATTCAAACAAAACCCAAGAGAGCAATTACCGGCAAAACAACCGCGCACCCGAGGAGAAAGGGAGACCAACGAGAATACCAGTTCCTGAGCCGAAGCCAGTAGTGCAAACCCATACACATATGGCCCAAACGATAACAAGCATAATGCTTTGCTGAAGTCCAAGAATAGGGTTAGAAACCCAGATGGTAAAAATAACGTATTCATAGGTGGGTCGGAACCCAATTATGTGACCGGCGCCTTGGGTGCCGACGATATGAACAAGGATGAGAGGAAAAATCAAAACACCAAGGGTTATTTGGGTTCCCTCCCAAAGGGGCATTCGAAGTGTAGAGCGGCTATAGAGCGAGAATAGAGACAAGAAGAAGTGAAGCAAAAATGCGCCCATTAGGAGGGCCGCGCCCGGCAAATTAAGCCTAAGGTATGGTTGATCAAATGCAGTATTACAAAGATCGAAATGATTAACCCTGACCATAATCGCAAATTCTTTTCCACAGCACGCAAATCAATCCGCTTAAGTAAACTTATTTGTCGTAATTTAATTGCCTCCAACTTTTACTTCCTATTTCATTGCATAATTTGCAGAAGGTGGGCTAAGTACAATTAATATTATAATAACACGGTAATTATGGAGAAATCGTTTTTGCGCGGTTATTTTGGTATTGGTGTTGAATGTGTAAGCAAATCTATGAATGTAGGTAGCTTGTTTCGCTCCGCCCATGCATTTGGCGCTAGCTTCGTCTTCACTATTGATGCCCAATATAACCTGCCAAAAGGCAATAAAGTGGATACATCGGAAGCGACAAACCATTTGCCGTTTTATAGTTTCCCCGATCCCGAAAGCCTTGTCCTACCCAGTCGCTGCGATATAGTTGGAGTTGAACTCGTGGATGAAGCCGAAGAACTGCCAAGTTTCCGCCACCCACATCAAGCCGCATACATATTGGGCCCGGAACGGGGGAACCTCTCACCATTTGTATTGAAACGTAGTGTTTATACGGTCAAAATTCCAACAAAGTTCTGC
>Ga0209501_10001969_pt1 | contig 22039 bp, 18 predicted proteins | sample ArcticOcean_MG_C_4_FD_187434 | JGI IMG/M metagenome (GOLD analysis project Ga0209501, IMG submission 187434) | Marine microbial communities from western Arctic Ocean - ArcticOcean_MG_CB4_134 (SPAdes) (version 2) | ecosystem: Environmental > Aquatic > Marine > Oceanic | place: Arctic Ocean...
AAAAAATAATTTATTTAATATGAAAAACACAGGTAAAATTTCACAATATGAATTATTCAAAAAGTGTGAAATTTCCAAAGAACTTCAAATAGAAGTTACAAATTATGCAAACAAAAAAGGAATAACTATTTTTTCTGCTCCAAGTCACATTAAAGACTTAGATATAATGAAAAAAATGAATTTACCAATTTATAAAATTGGTTCTGATTTGGCATGTCATATTCCCTTGTTAAAGGAAGTTGGTAAAATAGGTAAACCAATTATTTTATCAACAGGAATGTGTTCGCTAGAAGAAATTAAAAATTCTGTAGATGCAATATTGTCTACAGGTAATAATCAATTGATAATTTTACACTGTGTTTCAGATTATCCAAATAAACCAGAAGAAACTAATCTCAATGCAATTTTAACACTAAAAAAGGAATTTGATCTTCCTGTTGGATTGTCAGATCATAATATTGGTTGGTCAATATCTTTTGGTGCAATATCTATGGGTGCAAACTTAATTGAAAGACATTTTAAAGATCCATCCAATGCATCAGCACCTGATGATATTGTTGCATTAGATAAAGAACAATTTTCTTCTTTAATTGAATCCACTAGATTAATTGAAAAAGCAAAAGGAAATGGCATTAAAATTCCTACTAATTCAGAAAAAAAGAATGCAATCACAAATAGAGTAAGTATTATTTCAATGGTAGAAATTAAAGCAGGTCAAACAATTACCAAAAATTCAATAGATATTAGAAGACCAGGTACTGGAATCCATCCTATTCATTTTGATAGTATAATTGGTAGAAAAGTAAAAATTGATATACAAAAAGAAGAACCCATAACTTTTGATATGTTGGATTAAAAATTACTCAAGTAATGATAGAAAATTGATGGGATTTCCATAATTAAAATAATCTTCTAAGAATTTTTTTCCTTTTTCAGAATCAGTATTTTTCCAAATTTCATTTTTGTTAATTGAATCAATAGTTGATGTAAGATTAGAAAATGAAACCAATCTAGCTACGTCATGTTCAACAAGTTGTAAATAGGCATCATCAATAGCCTTAGTTGAATTATCATTTGCAACATTAACTAAAAGTAATGGTTTTTCAAAAATAGGAATTTCACTACTAACAGATGATATCGGCAATATTACTACAATATCACTCATAATAATATCTTCAAATAGGGTATTTTTAGAAATAATAAAATTATTTGTAGGGAAGAAATTTTTTAATGTATCTTGATCAAGTTTGTCTCCGGGATGAGGTCTAACTAAAATTTTTACATCATGACTGTGTTTAAATCCTTCAAACAAGGTATTTAGTAAAATTCGATCAGGGCTGTTTTGTATATAAAAAAATCTCATTGATAATGGAAACAAAATTATTTTCTCATTATTAAAACCATTTTTTTTCCTAATTTCTTTTTTATTAAATAATTTTTTTGTTTTTTCAAAATCAAAATAAGTAGGATGCCCAATGACTTGAACTTTTTCTTCAGGATATGTCCCAATTTCAGTTAAGATTTTTTTGTAATATTTTCCATACACTAATGTTTTATCAGGTATAAAATTTCCTAAAGGGAATTTTTTATTTTTAATTTCTTTACAAATATATTCTGGAAAATCGGTTGGGATTAATCCATGTTGAATAGCAAGAGTTTTAATTTCTAATTTTTTTGCAACTATTTCAAATGCTTTTGCATATGTACCAGTTTCATACACTTGAATAATCGCTTTAGGTTTAATTTTTTGTAAATAATCTTCTAATAATTCTATCAAATGAATATAAGTAGGCAAATTAGGCTCTAAAAATAAATCTTCAAAATTTTGTTTCAAATATTTTGTCAAAGAAATATTTTTATAAATCAAAAGATTTTCTTTCCCAGATTTTATCAAATTATCAATTGAATTTCTTAATAAAGAAATAGTTTTAATTGTTTTTTTAGATTTAGATTTTTTTAAAATATGCTCAATAGGGATCCAATTAGATGAGGTTCTTAATCTTTCTTCAAGAATATTTGTAGTACCTTTTAAAGTATAATCTAAATCAAAACATAATGTTGGTATTTTATTTTTTTCAAAAATATTTAAAAAAGGTTTTATAAAAAATTCTTCTTTTTTTGATTTTTTTTCAATAAAATCATAAATTTCTCTCCGATAAATATCAGGAGATGTAATAATAACAGAATTATTCAGAATTTCTGTAGATGAAGTAAATTGCTCAAACAAAAAATTACGTTTTTTTATTTTTTCTTTCATAATTTTTTTATATACAGGTTTTTTTACTAATTTTTTAATTCTATTTTTCATAAGAAATAGAGGATATTTATTAGAGATTTCAAGTTTTATGTTTTTTTGTTTTGCAATTTGTTTTATCAAATCAATTTTATCAAAAATGCCTTCTAATTTTATTAAATTAATAGAATGTTTTTCAAGAAATGCTGAAAATCTTTTTATGAATAATATTGCTTCATTATATTTTGGGTGTAAGATTGGAGCTGCAAACCACCAATAAGAAATTTGATCTATTGCAAACCACTCCATTATTGTTTTTCCATAAACTATATGACTAGGGAATTTTACAAAATCAACCCCGTGTCTGAAATTTCCATAAGACTCTAGATCATCTAAATTTACTTCAATGAACTCTTTTGAGGTATATTTTTTAAATTTTTTGTCTACAATTATTGCAATAGTCATAACTAATCAATAGATAAAAATGAGATTAGGATTCAATTTTTTTTACACATAAATTAAAAAAGTGGGATAAAGTGTCATTATCAAGCATTTCTAAAAGAGTGTCAATTGTATGATGTTTTACATCATTATTTGTCCCAATTATTGGTAAATCAATATCCCTAGGAATATAATATTTTGCCTCATAGCCATAATTTTGAAATGTTTTTAAAAAATTTCTAGTTTTTTCTTTTCCCAATATCGAAGCATGAACTTCGATTTGAAACATGGGTTTACATTTTTCTATGGTATTTTTCATTCCTTCAATAATATGGAATTCATATCCTTCAACATCCATTCTCACAAAATCGACATTAGTAATTTTTAATTCATTCAAAAAAGTATCTAATCTTTTTGCTTTAACTTTAATTAGTTCACCTGGTAGATTGGTTGTTTCACCATCAGGAATTGTGAATGAACCGTTAGATTCTTGATATACCAAAAAATTTACACTTCCATCCACATCACCTGCAGCAAAATTATATGCATCAACATTTTTTGTGTCTTGAATTTCTAAATTTTTCTTCAAATGTTGGAAATTTGGAGGAGAAGGTTCAATTACAATTACTTTACCTCCACTACCAACAATATTAGATTCAAGTAAAGTGTAATAACCAATATTTCCGCCCACATCTAAACACACCATGTCTTTTTTGAGTTCCTTTGAAAGAAGTTTTGTTGTAAGTGGCTCATGTGTTTTAAACATCATTAATTCAGAGGATATTCCCAAATCACCTGGAATTAATGTAAGTTTGTAGCCATTCACATCTACAATTAAATTATCAGGATTTTTTTTCTTTATCTTTTTTGTAGCTACAAATCCATAATGTAAAAGTACACGAATTGCTTTTAATATTCCATAATTTGTTTTATACTGTTTTACATTCCATATAACGTGAGATATTCTTCCTTGTTGTCTTGACAATGTATTTTTTTCTTAAGATTTCGTAATATAAAACAAGTTATACTTAATTAAAAGGTATTAAAAGATTGAATTTGTCTACAAGTTTTCTGAAATTTTTTCAACACAACAATTTTCAAACTAATGACAAATCATATATTTACATAAAAAAAATATAAAAATGTAAATTGTTAATTATTTCTCAAAATGTTTCAAATTATGGAATTCCAATTCCAGATGAAACTGTTTATCGAATTAATCTTGCATGGGTAAACAGTATTGAAGAATTAGAAAAATTATTACAGAAACATCAAAAACAACAAATCTTTCTAGATTTACCCAAAGGTAGAGTTAAACCCCCAAACAACAGATATACTTTGGAAGATTTATTTTCAATTCTGAATACATATAAAAATATTAAATATTTTGCAGTTTCTAATGTAAATTCATCTGAAGATCTAAATATATTCATCAAAGTTATTCCAAATGAAATTAATATTATACCAAAAATTGAGAGTCCTACTGCAGTTTTAAATATTAAAAATATAGTAGATGCAATTCCAAGTGATAAAAAAATTATAATGCTAGATCATGATGATCTTTATTCAAATTTAATTAATAATAACGAATCATCATCAAAGTTTACAGAATACATAACAACACTTAAAGAATTTTGTGATAAAAATGATGTCACATTACTTCGAACAATTGGAGTAATTTTTAGTGATGAAGAAAAACGTACAACTCAATATATTAAATAAATCAAATTTTTTAAAAATTAAATTATTTGGATCTATTTATTCTTAAATTAGAAATTTTTCTAACTATTTATCCCAATCAAACTTTTTTCCAATTAGAGAATAAAGTTCTTTATTGAAAGGTTTACAATAATCTAGTAATTTTTCTCTTGTCTTAGAATCCATATTTATTGATAATCGTTGTTTAGAGAATTTTTTATATTTTGATAATTTCCATTTCGGTAAATCTAGAAATTCGATTGCCTGATTGTAAACTTTGCCAGGATCACGTAAGAATTCACCATTTTCCAAAACAAGAATTTGTTTCATTGGAAAATATTTTAACCAATGTTTAAGACGGATTACATACAATCCAGTTGTGATATATGCAAGACTATGATAAATTGAGCTATAATATTTTTCATTTTTTTCCATTTTTTCTTGTTCACCTTCAATTCTTGACTTCTCTTGTTCAATAGCTTCTTCAAAAGAGAGTTTTTCTGAACCATTTTTCATTTTACGGATATAATGAGAAAATGCTCTATCAACAGGGTTTCTTAGAAGTAAAATTAATTTCATGTTTGGATTTAGATTATGAATTCTTTTTGGAGCATGAGGGTTTTGAAGATAAGCACCTGAAGCTTCACCGGTAATGAATTTTTTGTGTTTTATTGTAGTAAAAATAAATTTTTGAAATTTTGATGGAAAATTCATTTTGTACCAATTAATACCTCTTTCATAGTACATATCAAAAAACCGAGGTTCTTTGACAGCACAAGGTTCAATGTTAGGATGTTGAGATAAATATTGGTATAATGAAGTAGTGCCTGATCTCGAAACTCCAAATATTATAAAATCAGGCAAAAGATGTAATGGTCCTTCAAAATTACAATATGTTCTATAGAATGATCTTGCAATTGGATAAATTGATGACTTGGAATTAACTTTATCCTTTAGTTGACTTTTAAAACGAGTTTCGCTCACATCTTTATTTATCATTTTTAATCATCATTTCCAATCAAAATTTCTATCCAATAGTTGATACAACTGTTCATTATAGGGTTGAAAGTATCTAGTTAATTTTTCTCTGGTTTTATCACTAATTGGAGGGTATTTTCTCATTCTGTATGACTCGAATGAATTTAATTCATGTTTTGATAAACCTAGAAATTCAATGGTTTGATTATAAATCTCAGATGGATTTGATTTAAGATCCTCGCTCTTTAGAATAAGAAATTGTTCTCTTGGAAAATATTCAAACCATCTTTTAAGTTGATTTGCATAGATTCCCATAGTTGTGTAGGATTTTCTAAAAAAGTTAACACTGTAAAAATTTTCATCTATTTCCATATTTTTCATATCATCTGTGATTCTAATTTCTTCTTGGTTAATGGCGTCTTCAAATGACAATTCTTCAAGGCCAGCAGCTACTTGTTGGTGATATCTAGAATAAGCTCGATCTATTGGATTGCGTAATACTACAATTAATTTAACGTTAGGTAGAAGTTCAAGTACTCTCTTCGGAGTGTGGTGATGGAAAAGATATCTAGGAGTTGATTCACCAGTAAGACACTTACCTTTGTGTTTTTCTTCTAATTTAGATTTTTTTCTTTTGGTTGGAAAAAATGATTTATACCATTTTATTCCTCTATCAAAATTTTTATCAAAATAGTGAATTTCTTTACCAACACCACGAATTATTGATGGATGTTGATTCAAATATTCATAAAGTGATGTTGTTCCTGATCTTGAAGCACCAATTATAATAAAATCTGGTAGAACATGCATTGAGCTTGTAGTGGTATATGATAATTTGTTTAAGGAACGTGCAATTGAAAGTGTTGTTTTATGTGTACGTAACCAAGAACCAAGTTTTATTCTATTAGAAGTGATCATTACAAATAACCTAGCTTTTTCAATTCTTCCTCAGCTCGTCTATTTTCTTCCAAATCTTTATAATTTTTAGATTCATTTTCAAAATTATCTAAGTCATTATTTTGAATTTCAGAAAGAATTAGTTCCATTTCATTTACTTTTTCAGGTTTTTGTAATGCCAAATTATTTTCTTCATATGGATCATTTTTTAGATCATAAAGATGAATTCCTTTATTTGAATTTTCACGTGATCGAAAATATTTGAAACCACTAAATCTTATTCCTAAAACATTGATATCACTTGAACTTTTTGTACTTAACCAGTTAGTGATTATTTGGATTAATGCAGGTTTTTCTTCAAAAGATTCTCCATTAATAAGAGGTAAGACACTCAATCCATCAATATCTATTTTTGAAGGTACTTTAATTATATCTAAAATGGATGGAAATATGTCAATAGATCTAATTTGTTGATCTATTATTTTTGGTTTTAATCCTAAACCAGCAAATAAAAGAGGGATTCTAAATCTATCATCAAATAAAGAAAAAGAAGGATTTGCTAAATTATTTTGAATACGTTTTTCATATACCGTTAATTCTGAAATATTTTTTAATGCATCATATTTTTTTTGTTTTTTTGTGTTTATTTTTTTATCAATATAAAATCGACGTAACTTTGTAGATAATGATGCAAACAACATCTTACTAGCTACGCCAACAAATGGTTGTAAATTATTTTGATTAAGACTAGTTTTTAATTTTTCTTGTTTAAGTGTATAAATTCCTCTATCAGTTGAATGATCAGCAGTTAGAATCATTAATGTTTTATTTTGATCAATCTTGTTGAAGAACTTTCCAAACCATGGATCCATTGCAGAAATTCTTCTTTCATATCCATTAAAACCAAATTTTTTATGATCAAATTGTTTCGGGAACTTCCGTGCTGTTCCGTGTATATCAAGCAAATGAATAAAGAAAAACCAAGGAGATTCTAATTTATCAAGAATATCAATAATTTGTTGACCAACTCCATCATATAATCCACCATTAAATTGCAATGATTCGTTAAAATCTGTAGTTAGTTTTGCATAAGTGAAATAGTCAGGAGTTAATGCAGTCGTATTATACCCTAATTCATTAAGATGATTAATAAAATTAGGCTCCTTATGGCTTAATTCATGATTTTTTTTCCCACTCGTAATAACTTTGTGAGGCCATTTTGCAGTAAGAATACTAGATATTGCAGATGTGGATGCAGGGCTTGAATTAATTGCTTGTGTAAAATAAACACCTTTCTTAATTAATGAATCTAAATTTGGAGTAATTGATGTTTTATTTTTTCCATAGAATTTGTCTGAACGAAAAGAATCAATTAATAAGAAAAAAATATTTGGTTTTTTTATTTCATCCATTTGATTTTTCTACATCCATTATGTGTATGTGAATCTACTTTATTATAAAGAAATATTTTTAAATAAATTCTAAATTTACATTCATAAATTTAATTTATTATTTTAGTCACATTTAAAATATGTCTACAAATTTTCAATATTAAATAATTTAGTGACAATATTTTTATTGCTTATTTTTTTCTTTTAATTTCGGACAAAACCATCTTAAACAATTTTCTAGTTTTTCTATCTACAAGATAAGTTAAACCAATGTATGATAAACATCCCAAAAATAAAAATGGAATTAAATTTAATAAGAATTTAAAAATACTTGGTTCATATTCCAAAAATTCTTCCATAAGAAAATATATTCCACTAAATACAAAAACACTAATTGTCAAATATTTTATAATTGTGAATACATCAAGAGATAGTGGGAAATGTTTTCTGACTAAATAATAATAATAAACGGTAAATGGAATTTCTAGAACAAAGACTAAAAGTGACCAATAAATTACAAGATCTATTTGAGAAAAATTTGATTGTACTAAAATAAAAAGTCCAATTGCCAAAATACTAAGATAGATACCACGTCTTATCAATCGGATACTAGGAAGATAAAATAAGTTACTTTTTACATATTCTTTTGACGTAGATTGTTTTGTATCTATTTTTTCAATTCCTTGTAAAGATTGTGTGAATGCAGTTCCAATTATTTTTACTAGAGAACGAAAAGTTAAGAATATCACCACTAATACTGCAATATCATATATAGGATTAAGCATGAATAATGCGGGTTTTGCAAATGCAATTGAAATTGCCATAAATAAAAATGCAAAGTAAAATAATCTCATCAAATTTTCTTGTAGTATTTCTTTGTGACCACCACTAAGCAATTTAGGGTAAACTGCTCTCGTTATTTGACCAGAATGACGTACAACAGTACCTATAGCAGCGGCAGCTATCCAATAAGAAAGTCCTACTACTGAGCCAGTAATCAAAGAGAATACAAGAACATCAAGAACTACTAGATTAGGAAATTTAATGTATGAAGGAAGCCATGCTCGTTTAAGCCAATTTTTAAGAAAATCTTTGTTAAAATTATTTTGAAGTTTCTTTTTTAATAAAATCCCTAAGACAATATTACTTGGAATATAAGCCACAGTTAGGGACAATATTGCTCCAAAAATTCCTAATTCCATAAAATATACAAAAATCAATGCAGCAGGAATTTTTGCAATATCAAAAACCATAACACCATAACTATTCACATGTGGTTTTGATCCTAGTGCAATTGCAGAAAGAGTTCTATTCAAAAATGTAAAAGGAATCATTAATGCTGTAAAAAATAAAATATCGGTACTAATACCGATAGGTCCACTCACAACATATGCAATTAATATAAATGCTAAAATTCCTATAATTGAAAAAATACCACTACTTAGAATTGCAGTTTTACCTGAATCAACATCTCGTGCAATCTCTCTAGTTGACCAGTAAGAGATTATTGGCTCTAAGATTATTACATATGTAAGTAAACCTCCAATAAGACCCCAAGTACCCAATTCCTCAGGAGTTAAACTGCGAGTTATAATTAAAATAAAAATCAGTCCAGAAACAACAGTAGATAATCCAATTAGCAATCCAATTAATCCAGAATATGTAACTCGAATTTCAGACATCGTAATTCTTTTAATTTTTCCTAATAGCTGATAATACATCTAAAGATTCACGACGTGAAACTGAAGATATTATTTCATATCCTAATGTATCTAATAATTTTACTACATTTTCCTTTGGTGAATTTAATAATGGATGAGTTTCAACAATAATTAATCGAGGTCTAATTTTCATGTTTTGTAAAATTGGTAATTCAGCACCTTCACAATCCATTACTAATACATCACATTCAGAAAAATCACTGGCTGGAATTAAAGGAGGATCTCCTAATTCACCTAATAGATAAACAGGCTTTTCAATTATTGCATGTTTAATCTCAACACGATCATCTACTTTGTTTAAATTGATAGTTTCTTTGGTTCTTGCTGCAGAGTTTTTGTTACCTTCATAAGCAATTATGCTACCATTATTTCCTATTTGATGGGCAACTGCAACAGTAGATGCACCACTCCCACCTCCAACTACGATTACTTTTTCTCCATTTTTGATGTAATTCCTTATTGCAGAAATTAATTCAAATTCATGTTCTGGAAAAATATCTGTTTTAGAATAAAAGCTAGCACCTCTAACAGCTATTCCATTAAAAACAGCAATTTTCCTTGATGGAATATGAAAACATTTTGCTAAAAATTTGAAAATAATAGCTTCTATTAATCCTGAGAATCCATGTTCACGATACAATCTTTTGATTTTTTTATTAGATGATATCATTTGTTTTCATTATTCTTTTCAATTTTTTTGTCTTTAAAACTTTGATATTTAGATATAATTCTTTTAGGGTTTTTGAGTCCTGAAGAAAGATAGTATTTTTTCTGATCGATGATTTTAAAATATGAAAAAATTGACTTTTTTTCACCTCCAAATTTTTCTGCATAAAAATAAATTCCCTTTTCTTTTTTTGTTTTTGGATATGGATCTACTCCAGCAAAATCAAAAGTTTTGAATTTCTTTTTCTGTGCCCATTTAATAGTATTCCAAGTAAGAAAAGTTCCGACAAGATCTTGATTAGGAGCATTTGCTAAAGCATGTTGGATTACATTCCCATTAAAAAATAATACAAGAATAGTACCTTCAACAGTATCATCATTTTTAGCAAGAATTAATTCTTCAAATCCATTTTTTTGCATAATTTCCCAATGTTTTTTCCAAAATTTTAAATTTTGAAATGGTTTTTCTCCCTCTCTTTTTTTTGCTTCAGATTTTAAATCTTGAAATATTTCCATTGCTGTGATATCTTCAGCAATTTTATATTCAAAACCTTCTTTCTCAGATTTTCTAATATAATATCGTGTATCTTTTTTTAGAGAATTGTATAAATCATCTATATTTTGTTTAAGATCTACAATAAAGGTAAGTCGTAGTTCAGAAGTATAATCAAATTCTTTAAAAATTTTAGTTGGAAATTGTTCTAAAAAAGGAGATGAAATTCCTCTAATGTTTACAACTTTATTTTCTTTAGCAATTTTATCAACGGTAGATAAAATAATTGAAAGAATTTCATTCTGATTATCTTTGTCATGAATAATCGGTCCATGATACCACCACAATGAAATTCCTAATTTTAATAAATTTCCAATCATTTTAGATACAAAATTTGTATTTTCCCAAAGCATTTTTGTATGAATTAAACATGCCAGTTGACCAACAACAGTTCCCAAATCATCAGTTATTGTAATAAAAACAGGTTTTGAACCAAATACTTCATGATATAATTTTTGCCAATTGTAACTTTGATATATTGTTGATGAAGAACTTTTGGCTAAATTATTATTCCATTCATTTTCATTAATTTCTGATGAAATTTGGACATTAAAATTCATGTAAGTATTCTAGATACATTCCTCAAAAAAAGTATAAGAATTAATTGATAGACGAATTTATAGGAAAATATTTAGTTTACTTGTCCCATTTTTAGTACTTTTTTGGGTGAAACTAAAGGTGAAAAATGATCTATTAGACGTGGATTAATTTGAGAATTTTCAAAAAAGTAATTTGTTAAGGCATATCTAGTACCATTTTTCAAAGGTAAACCTCTATGAATAGTAGAAGTATCTACTAAAACTACAGTTCCAGCTTTTGCTGTAAGAGTTTTCAATCTTTCAGGTTCATCGTTAAGAATTTTTTTAACTGTTTCTTGATTAAATGTACATTGCATAGATTCTAAATCTGCAGATTTGGAATCATTAGAAATATTCTTCCTATCATGGGAACCTAGAATTACTTGAAAAGGACCGTTGTCATTACTAACATCTGTAAGATACACTAATGACTTGAATTGACGAAAGTAACTGTCTCGATGCCATGAACCACCAGAACCATATTCATGTCCAGTAGTCTGAATTTTTCCAGCTAAAGTAAAACCATTACTTGTAGGAGTTGCATTATACGCATTTGCAAGTTTTTGTAATAATAGATGAGATGCAAATTTATCAATATTTTTAGATAAATCTTCTGCTCCAAAAATTCTATGATCAGCATAATCTGTACTATGTACAAATTCTTTTTTATTTTCAAACATCCAATCCATATCTTTTACACAAGCATCACATGTTTCTTTATCCAAAAAATTATTAATTACCACATATCCATTTTTATTAATTTCTAATAATATTTTTTTTTCTTGTTCATTAAGAGTTAAAAAATTTTGTTTATGTTTACGTTGAAAATTTGCTTGATGAATTGCTGTATATGTCTTAGGAGATTTAATTAGTATTTTTTTAATAATTTTTCTAAACACAATGTAGGTTACAATATTTTATATAATAAGTTATCAAATAATTACAAGCAAAAAAATAATTTGTAGACAAAAATGCTTTAATTATATAATCAATATTAATACATAAGTAGAGTGAATAATTTTGAAATTATGCGTTTTTCCAAATGATCCTCTTCAAGCATATTATGACAAAGGTGAAATTAAAGATAAGTATTACAACCCAGAAAATTTTTTTGATGAAGTTCATTTTATCACTTTAACTGATCAAGATATAGAATCATCCAAAATTCAAAAAATTGTAGGAGAAGCAAAAATGGTGATTCATTCAGTAGGTAAAATAAATGTTAAAAATAGAAAAAAATGTCTAAATGAAATAATTGAATTATGCAGAAAGATCAATCCAGATGTCATACGTGCATTTAATCCATTTGTTGAAGGGTGGTTAGCAGCAAATTGTGCACAGAAATTAAAAAAACCTTTTTTTGTTTCATTACATACTCAATATGATTATAATAGAAAATTATCTAAAAATAAATTAAAAAAATATTTAGTTCTAAAATATACTGAAAAATTTATTGAGCCTTTTGTTTTAGATGCTGCAGATAAAATTGTTGTAGTTTACAAAATAATACAACCATATGTTACAAAACATTCTTCAAAACATTCTGAAGTCTTACATAATAAAGTTGATTGTAATAGATTTTTTAATGGAAAACCAATCAATGATTTACCTCAGCCGTTAATTCTATCAGTTGGAAATCTTATTTCGGTAAAAAATCACAAAATTTTAATCAAGTCTATGAGAGAGATTGAAGGGAATTTACTAATTATTGGAAACGGTGAATTATTTTCTGAATTAAATCAATTAATAATTAAATATAAAATAGAACATAAAGTAACTATTAAAAAATCAGTTCCAAATGATCAAATCCAAAATTATTATAAATCTGCAGAAATATTTGCATTAGCATATAATACTAAAGTAGAAAGTTTACCAATACCAGTAATTGAAGCTATGGCAGCAGGATTACCTATAGTAATACCCTCACCAGAAGAAGGTTTCTCAGAAGGATTAGAAAATACCGCAATTTTTACCAAAAACAATGAAAAATCATTTACAGAGAATATTCAGAAATTATTGAAAAGTAAAGATTTAAGAAAAAAATATTCAAACCAATCACTTACTAAAGCTAAAGAATTTGATTCAGAAAAAATAGAAAAAAGGGAAGTTGAAATTTATTCAGAATTAATAAAAGGATTTCAAAAATGATTGTAGTGCATTCCCAAAATTCAAATAGTTTATCATTAAATTGGAGTAAGTTAAATTATGTCACTTGAAGAAACTGTAAAATCTATAAATGAAAAATCTGTATCTATTGAAATTTTTGGGTTAGGGTATGTAGGATTTCCTCTAACAGTTCGTTTAGCATCTACAGGCTTCCAAGTAACTGGAATAGATGTTAATCAAGAGAGAATTCAAAGATTAGAAAATAATAAACTAATGGATTCAGAAATACATTTAGAAAAAGAATACATTGATTGTAGACAAAAAAAGAATATTAAATTACAATCAAGTCCATCTAAGTCCATAATTCCTAAAGTAGGAATAATATGCGTACCAACTCCAATTCCAACTAATGATATTAGTTCAGATGTATTTGTAAAATCTGCTGTAGAATCATTCCTTACATGTGCAAAGATAGGTGATGTAATAATATTAGAAAGCAGTATAGAAGTAGGTACAACTGAAATAATTAGCAATATTATTGAGAAGAAAGGCTTGAAAGTTGGGAAAGATTTTGGTTTATGTTTTTGTCCAGAAAGAATTGATCCATCCAATAAAGAATGGGGAATAGAAAATATTCCTAGAGTAATTTACTGCTCGGATAATTCAAGTTTTGATATTGCTAAAGAAATTTATCTTCATGTCAATGGCGGAAATTTATTAAAAGTTAGTTCACCTAAAATTGCAGAAATTGTAAAATCTTTTGAGAATGCATTTAGATTAGTAAATATTACATTAGTAAATGAACTTGCGATATTATGCGATAAATTAGATGTTAATGTTAAAGAAATTATTGATGCAGCAGCAACCAAACCATTTGGATTTTTGCCTCACTATCCAGGGGCAGGAGCTGGTGGACATTGTATACCTAAAGATCCAAGATTTTTGTTAGAATCTGCAAAAAAACTAGGAATAAAATTTGATACAATTGAACATGCATTAAAAATTAATGAACAAATGCCAAAATACATTGCTAACTCCATTGAAGAGAACCTTCAAAGTCAAGGATTGAAAAAAAATGTTTTGATATGTGGTTTATCATATAAAGCAAATGTAGAAGACATGAGAGATTCTCCAAGTTTTAAAATCATTCAAGAATTGAAAGAGAAAGGTTTTGAAATTTTTGGATTTGATCCATTTTTTAATTCAGATTTAACTGAAAAATATTTAATTGAAAATCATATTTCAGAATTAAACTTTACAAAATTAGAAAATTTGGATAATGAAAGTATTAAAAAAATTACTTGTATGTGTATAGTTCAACATCATGATGAAAATAAATTAAGAATCAAAGAAATTTATGATAAATCATTAATTCCGTTCATATATGATTGTCAAAGTAAATTGGTAAAAAACTCACAATCAAATTCTCATCTAGAGTTTCTAGGAAATTAATAAATTTTAATATAGTAATTCTGTTTCTTTTTCAAAATTTATTTCTGAAAAATGTTCAAGCCAAAATAATGCTTGCATAGAAAACATTGATGCCCAAGAATTAACTTTTAGAGTTTTCTTCCATCCAAAAATAGATTTACTAAATTCTTCATAAAATCCACCATTGATAGATTCATCTATATTTTGTGCCTGTAAAGAGAGTAAAAATGATTGTAATTTTTTAATAGTTTGATCAAGATTTTTTTGTTCTAGTTTTGCTACTAGTATTTTTAATCTAATCAATTGTGCAATTGGGTAACTGGATTTTGAATGATGCCTAGAATTAAACCATAAATCTATACTTCCATCAGATTGAATTTGTTTTTCACACCAATTAACAGCTTTTTTACAACTGTTTAGATAATTTTTATCCTTCGTAACATTATATGCATGAATTAATCCTTCTAATGCATATAACAAAGTATGAAGATTGATGACTTTGCTATTTTTATGAAGTAAAATACTTCCATCAAATTGTTGAAAGTAAATGATTGAATTTGCTATTTTCTTTGCAGCATTTAATGAATTTTCATCATTTGTAATTTTATAAAGTTGTAATAATGGAATTACTAATTTAATATGCAAACATCCAGATTTTTTGTACCAAACTTTTTTATCAATTTCAAATTTATCAGTTTCTAGATTTTTTACAGGTTTTACAATACCATCATTTTCAATTGTATCAGATAAAATCCAGTTATTCAATTTTTGTGCATATTTGAGAAATTTATTATCTTTTGAAATGAGATAACAATCCAATAACCCCTTTGAACAAATTGCAGTATCAAAAGAATAAACATATTTTTTAGGAATTCCTTGAGGTGAAACTCCTTGAATTATTCCACCATACTTTTCATATAAATTAATTAACCAATTACAGGATGCCTTTGCAAAATTAACATATTTTTCATTTTTTTCATGTTCATACAAAAACCTCATCATGCTTGCATAATATCCAGTTATTTCAGGATACAAAAATGCAAATTCTTTGTTTTTTTCATCATAAAAAGAATGAACTCCACCAAAATTTGGATCTGATGAATCTGAGACAAAAATCCCTGAATTTAGCAACCAGTTTTTTGTCATTTCAAATGAAGAATTCAATACTAGGTAACACTTTTTTTGTTCCTTAAAAAGTCTAAAGACAGTGAAAATTCTAGTCTTAGTATTTCATTTTCCACCAATTAGTGGAGGAGGAGTTGTAGTAATTACAGATATTATCAATAAATTTGCTGAATTAGGAAATGATGTAACAGTAATCACACCTGATCTTGATTGGAACGGGGAACAATTTAATCCTAAAATAAACTCAAAAATTAGAGTTATTAGAACAGAAACACCCTCTCGAACTAAAATCAAAATAGCTGCAAGACGATGTCAATCTAATATTAAGAAAAAGGCTATAGAGATAGGAAAATTAAATCAGTTTGATTTTATTTTTACAATTTTTCATCCATTTCATCTAGTTCCAAAAGCTGCAGTAGAGGCTGCAAAGGAATTAGACATTCCATCTATTGTAAAAGTAGATGATGCTATTTATGAAAAAGCATCGGGGATTAAATTATTACAACGAAAGATTGAAAAAAGGATTAATGGGAAAACTCTTAGAACTGGAACCAAAATTCTTGTTTCAAATAATGATACAAAAAAAATTATCATTGAGGAATACGGTGTAAAATCAGAAAAAATTTCAATAATTCCAAATGGTGTGGATTTATTGTTATTCAATACTGCTACTGAAAAAAACCAAAAAAAGATTGTCTTTGCAGGTGCAATGTATTATCATAGAGGTTTAGACATATTACTTGAAGCAATTCCCTTTGTTATTAAAAAAATTTCCGATGCAAAATTTGTTTTACTAGGTAGTGGTGCAGAGATGAATAAATTAAAGAAAATTGTATCAGACAATAACTTAGAAAACTCTGTTGAATTTAAAGGATGGATAAAAAGAGAAGAAATTCCTAAAAATATTTCAGATGCATCAATTGGAATTGGACCTCTAAGATTAACAGATGTTACATCAAGGGCACTTCCAATAAAAGTTTTAGAATACATGGCAGTTTCACTACCAATAATAGCCCAAAAAGGAACACTCCCTACAGATGTTTTAGAAAATGGAAAAAATGGATATTTTATTGAAAATTCAAATGATTTAGCAGAAAAAATTATTTTATTATTAAATCAACCAAAAAAAGTTGAAAGTATGGGAAATCAGTCATCAAAAATGGTTCAAAAATTTGACTGGGGAAATGTTGTTAAATTAATAATTAATGAATATAGATCAGTTCTTTCTCAAAATAAATGAAGCATCTTTCATTTTTTGATTTGAATAGCCATATGCAACTCGTTTGATTATGTTTTGTAAAGATTTTGGTAAAATATAAAATTTGAATTTACCAAGTTTTCCACGAAGAGCCATCATTTCATGTGGGCTAAATTTTTTTACTTTGAAGTTATATTGTTCAAAAATCTTTTTCCAATCCTCAAATTTGTTTGTAAATACATCAGTGTCATTTCGTCCTTCTAAACCTTCATCAGGAGTAAGAAACCATGCAATACCATTATCTTTTAGAATTCTTCGTAGCTCTTTTGCAAAAAAGCCAATATTATGAATATGTTCAACAGAATAAAAACCTCCAACAACATCGAATGTTTTATCATCAAATGGTAACCTATCAGAATTTAGATTTACCTTAAATAATTTTGATCTTATTGATGGATCTGAATTATTAATTGCATATTCAGAACCATCTATTCCATATGCTTCAACATTAAAATCAATAAGTCCCTTGACAAGTTCCCCATATGCACAACCTACATCTAAAACAGTTTTAGGATGAAATTTTTCTATGATAAATTCTGCTCTTCTAATCCACATTGGTGGCCGTGAACGAGTTGAAAAATATTTTTCATCATAGAGTTTCTGTAGATCTTTATCATCATACATGTCTTTCATAATTTCTACTCAATTAATCAAATTAAAATAGATTATTAAATGATATAAAATTAAAGATGATCCTTTAAATGCTGAATTATTTTCTTTGCAGAATTTCCATCCCCATAAGGAGATTTTTTCTTAGGAATTGATGGATTTTTTGTAGTTTTTCTTAAAGATTTCAAAATATCATTATAATTTGTTCCTACAATTTCAGAAAAACCTTTCAAAACGGCTTCTGGTCTATCAGTAGTTTTACGTACAACAATTACTTTTTTGTGAATAGTTGGTGCAGTAGCCTCTTCTTGAATACCACCTGAATCAGTAACAATGTATTGACAATTTTTCATCAATTCTAACATTTCAAAATAACCAACAGAATCAAACGTCAAAATATTTTTTGAATTTTTTAATTTTGTGAATAAATTAAATTCATGTAATCTTTTTTTTGTACGTGGATGAATTGGAAAAATAAATTTTTGATTTGAATCAAGAATTGATTTAATTATAGATGAAAGAATTGATTTATTATCAACATTTTCAGATCTATGTAAAGTTAACAATACATAATCATCATAATCTAAAGATAATTTTGAATATTTTTTTGAAATTTTAGAAAATTGATTTATAGCATCTATTACAGTATTTCCAGTAACAAATATTTTTCCATGAACTTTTTCTGAAACTAGATTTTCTTTAGCGATTTGTGTTGGAGCAAAAAGATAATCAGAAAAATTATCAACAATAATTCTATTATGTTCTTCTGGCATTCTCCAATCATTACTACGTAACCCAGATTCAACATGAGATATTGGAATATTACATTTTAGGGATGCAATTCCTGCTGCTAAAACAGTATTTGTATCACCTTGAACTATTACATTTTCAGGTTTTTCTATTACAAATATGCTAGACAATTTTTTGATTATTTCAGAAATTTGTAAGGCAGGTTTTGTTTTAGTGATTTTCATAGAGTAATTTGGTTTGTCCAAACCAAGTTGATCAATAAAACTCATACTCATATTATGATCATAATGTTGACCAGTAAATATTACAGAAGTAGATTTTTTATTTAGCTGTTTGATAATAGGTGAAAGTTTAATGATTTCTGGTCTTGTTCCTAAAATTACTGCTATTTTCATCTAATCTTAACATTATTAATCATAGATATTATTATTACTATGTAAAATATCATTAGTAAATTTTTCATTACATTATTTACTGCTTATTCAGAACAAATTCATTAAGGCAAGAATTATAATATTTATTGTAAAAAATGAAAATTTTGTTTATTGCACCAAAATATTCTGGGGGTATAGGAGGACATGCATTTAGAGTATATGAAAAATTACTCGAGTATGGATTTGATATAAAATTAATGCATACATCTCATATTCCAATTAAAAAATTAAAAAACCCAAGTTTTGCAGCATTGAGTTCATTGAAAGCAATAGTGGGGACAGAAAAATATGATATTGTTCATGCATTTAATGTTCCATCAGCTTTTGCTATGAAATATACAAAAGCAAAGAAAAAAGTTTTATCTATTCACGGTATTTATTCTGAACAAGTGGATGCATTACATTCTAAAACTATATCTACTGTTGCAAAAATTACTGAAACTAAAGTTTTAGAATGGGCAGATAAACTTACAACTGATTCTAAAATTGTTAAAAAAATATACAAAAAAAAATTAAATGTTGATTTTGAATTTTTTTATGCTCCTCTAGATATAAAAAAATTTGAAAAATTAAAAAATATAGAAAAAAAAGAAAAACAAATAATATTCATTGGAAGAGATAGTTATGAAAAAGGAATCGACATTCTCAAAGGAATTGAATCAAAAATTGATGCAAAAATAATCTATTGTACAGATATGAAATGGGAAGATGCAATGGAGAATCTTAAAGCATCTAGCATACTAGTAGTACCATCAAGAATGGAAAGTATTCCACAAGTAATTAAAGAAGCATTTTATCTTAAAATTCCAATTATTGCAACAAATGTAGGCGGTATTCCAGAATTAATTACTAATAATGAAACAGGAATTCTAATTCCACCTAATAATCCAAAAATGTTAGAAAACAGTATTAACAAATTACTTGTAGATGATGAAACCTCAAAAAGACTTGCAGATGTAAGCTATGAATTTGTGATGAATAATCTTACATGGGAAATTTTACTTCCAAAATATGTTAAATTTTATGAAGATTTACTAAACTCTTAAAAAAAGAATTTTTTTAACCCACTTTTTAAGGATGTTTCATAATTCCAATTGATCAATCTTTTTGCAAGAGATACATCAGCAAGACTTTCTTTGACATCACCTAAGGGTAAATCATCATAACTTATTTCCAATGTTTTTCCAGAAAGATCTATCATCATTTCTCCTAATGTTTTAATGGATGTAGAAATACCAGTTCCAATATTCAAAAATGAAAAATCAGTATTACTTTCCATGGATAATAAATTTGCGGTAGCAACATCTTCTACAGATATAAAATCTCTAGTGTGAGTACCATCACCAAAAATTATTGGAGATTTATTTAGGTTAATTTGATCAATAAATTTTGTAATTACACCTGCATAATCATTAGTTTGACCAATTCCATAGACATTGAAATATCTCAAACCAATTATTGATACCCCTAAATTATGATATTTTTCCGCTAATTTTTCATCATCTAATTTTGTAACTCCATATGGATTGATAGGATTTTTTTTAAAATTTTCTTGGATTGGTATTGATGTAGTATTTCCATATATACTTGAACTACTAGCATAAACAACTTTTTTTCCAAATTCTTTTGCTAGTTTAAAAATATTTTCAGTTCCATTTACATTTACATTATAATATTTTTCTTTTTGTGTAAATGATTCAGGTACAGAAGTTAAGGCTGCCTGATGAAAAACTCCATCAGAATTAGAAATTACTTCTTTTAATAAATTAAAATCTAGAATGTCTATTTTTTTAAATTCAATTTGTTCTTTAATTTTAGATAAATTTTCTAATCTTCCTCTTGAAAGATTATCAACTATGGTTACATTATGATTTTTACTAACTAAATGTTTTGCAATATGACTTCCAATAAATCCTGCTCCACCAGTAATAACAAATTTCACATGTTTGTTGAATCTAACACATCTTTAAATCTTAACTAATAAGAAAATAGAATCTTATAAAGATGGAAAATTACGAATAGAATCAGGTATTAAATCTTGGAAATTTACAATAATTCATCAATAATTAAAGAAGTACTAAGCTTAAGATATTGTCCATCAATAGATATTAGCACAAATAAATTTATTGTAAATGATTTTTTGCCTGAAGAAAAATTGAATTATTTAGAGTACATAGAAAATTCAATTTCTTCAGAAATTAAAAATGAAGTTATAGATAATCATGTCTCAGTTGCACTAAGTGGAGGAGTTGATTCAACTCTTGTAATGGCATTACTTCGTAAAATAAAACCAGATATCAAAATTGATGCCATATCTTTAAAATTTGCAGATAGTATGGATGAAACAAAAATTGCGGGAAATATTGCAAATAAATTCAATGCAGATCATCATATTATTTCAATTGAAAATTTTCTAGAAGATCTTCCAAAAGCAATTAGTATAATCAAAATGCCATTTTGGGATACTCATTGGTTTCATATAGTAAAAACTGCTTCAAAATTTTCAACATCTCTAGTATCAGGTGATGGTGGAGATGAATTATTTGGAGGATATACTTTTCGATATAAGAAATTTTTTACAAATTTTAATTCAGATATGACTCCATTAGATAGAACAAAATTATATTTAGAATGTCATGAACGTGATTGGGTTCCAGATCAAGATCAATTGTTTGATTCAAAAGCAAATTTTTCATGGGATGATATTTATTCAAAAATTACTCCATATTTTGATAATTCATTATCTCCATTAGATCAAATATTTTTAGCAGATATTAATGGAAAATTATTGTATAATTGGATTCCACTTAATACTAGTTTTCACAATTTTTTTGATATTAAACCAATTACGCCAATTCTATCAAAAGAATTAATGAAGTATGCACCACATCTAAAAAATTCAATTAAATATAATAGAAATAAAAATATTGGAAAAATTCCATTACGTGAAATTTTATCTCAACATATTTCTACTGACATGATTACTCCAAATAAACAAGGTTTCTCAGTAAATACAATTAATCTATGGAATTCCCATGGGAGGGAAATTTGTAATTACTATTTAGATAATGCAAGGATTGTTAGTGATAAATGGATTAGTCAAAATTGGATTAAAAAACATCTTAAAAGACTTGATGAAAAACCAGATGTTAGATATGTCAATAAATTTT
>Ga0209501_10001971_pt1 | contig 22004 bp, 21 predicted proteins | sample ArcticOcean_MG_C_4_FD_187434 | JGI IMG/M metagenome (GOLD analysis project Ga0209501, IMG submission 187434) | Marine microbial communities from western Arctic Ocean - ArcticOcean_MG_CB4_134 (SPAdes) (version 2) | ecosystem: Environmental > Aquatic > Marine > Oceanic | place: Arctic Ocean...
GAGCCATGGGCAAAATGGCAGTGAGGCTTAGGATTAGTCGGCCGCAAATAGTTGAGAGGGGGGCCCATGCAACTAACGGGTGTTGCATGGGTACCCATGCGACCGTATACGGTCGTAAGGGCCCCCCTTGCGATTATGAACAACAATAATCGTCTATCGGCCTTGTCACAACATCATGACAGTGACAAAAAACGTCTATGTTCTGATGCTTGCGCTAGTGATTGTTCTATCAGGATGCCTAAGTGGCAATACTGCTGATGCTGATGAATCTGAACCCACAGTAATCAACAATTATTACAATCAAACAACAAATGAATTACCAGTATTCCATATAGCAGGAGTCGGTTATGACGAAAACTATCTCGAACAGCGTTCAACATATAATTCTACAACAGGTACTGAAGAAACTCGCATGTATTACAAAATCTTTCAATTTTGGTTTTCAGTAAGTGACATTGATGGAAATATCACTGCCGTGGGATTAGATTTTGATTTAGATCATTCGATAGACCACGCCTTCTCATCTTCAGAATCTTGGACTAATTTTTCATATCATGAAAGTCCTGGAATCGCATTTGCTAACGGTTCAATGGCGAACTATGGGAATGGAGAATGGGCTGAATATGAACAATACTGTTTTGCTACATTCAATTTAATTGCAATTGATGATGACTCGGGGGTAACGTTGGTACCCTACACACTCCCAATGAATAGTTATCAAACACCTGATACTTGTGAGGATGACTATACTGGTTGGGAAGATAACTGAGAGAGTCTAACTACAAATCAGAATCATAGTTCAGCGAAGAGTAGTAGGCGGGTGCATGAGTGATAAAATAAATTCAGAAATGGCCCCTGCTTGCTACTATTGTTTTGGATTTGCCCCGATTAAAGGAAAAATTCCTAAGGACAAAAGAATGGATGAAAATTTCTGTATCGAAGGGGTGTCCCAAACAGATGAATATGGGACGCTATTCTACAAAGCAGGTATTTCGATAAATCTTTTTGAACGAGAGGCCAAATACAGAACTTGGGCGAAAAAGAACAACCTTGAGTGCTATCTCACTACAAATCCACTGATGTTTGAAAGTGTAAAAGATGCACGGGGCTTTGAACAAATAATTCTTGATTGGGGTAATGGAAATGAATTGGGTTCAGAGCATTATGATCCTGAATGGCCGGATTTCCCAAACACAAACTATCAACTTCCTGATGGTTACACATCATTTGGAGGGTCTACGCTAGAATTGTTTTGGGCAAATCCGTTGGACCTTAATCAAGGAAATATTGACGCTTTTAGTCGGCAATATAATGCATATTCTTGGCATTCATTTTGGGGCGAATTCAACATCGAAAGATGGAATCCGATTAGGAAAAAATTCCCTTTGGTTCCCTCAGAGGAAGAAGAGTTTCCTGAGCACAATGATGATGTTCATTATCGGTACTACCCTACAGATATTGGTTTATTCAAAGCAGACCCTGTGTAGTTTGTTAAGCAGTGAAGCAGAGGGTGTCTCCATAACACCCATGCGCTCACAATGAACGAATCAATGGGCTCGCAGTGGGCCGCCCGTCTCGCTACCCATGTATTCATTTTGAATAATAGGGGTCCCCGTTGCTTCGGCATCAAATTAATGAATTCCAACTCATTGGCCATATCATGAACTGGAGTAAGAATCTGTATGTTTTCATGGTGAGTACGCTAATCGTGTTCTCAGGATGCTTTGGGAATTCAGAATCTGGAAATGAACCAGGGAACGATGGCTTCGAATGGTTATTCAATTCAGGTTTTGAAGAAAATTCTGAGCATGTCTTTGTGGAAAATACAACAGCGCCCTGCACGGATGACATCCGGGGGACCGATTTATCTGTACAACAAAATGGCGACTGGGAAGGCAATTTGGAGGGGTCAACTTTTGGTGTTTCTCAGTTTTGTTTTGGAGGAGGGGATCGAACCCAGAGGGGGATAGATTTCGTCCAAGACCCAGATAATTCAAACAACCAAGTCATGCATATGTGGATTGTTGAACCTGCTGAAAATATTTCAGATTCAGATGATATTGCTTGCAATGGCGAAGAAAATGGATCACGAAAAGCGAGAATTCAGCATGTATTGATGGATAATCCGAATCTCCACACATTCCAATATCAAGTGCGTATTCGTTTGGGGGATAGTTTCCAAACACTCGTAGACTCAGAATATGAATTCAATTGGATGACCATTGGAGAATATTGGAATAATCAACCCAGTGAAGAACACTCCTTCCGAGTGACTCTAAATTTGGTTAAACCAAATAATGAATCTGGGACTCCATTCTATTTTGGAATCAAGGCTGATAAGCAGGATGAAGGAGCAAGCGAATGGAATTCGGCTTGGCCTGAAGAAATTATTTCAGAGGTCGAAGCCCCTATCGGCTCATGGTTCACCATAGATGTCATTATGATAGAAGGTGATAACGAAAATGGCAGAACAATTGTGCATGTCACAATCGATGGTGATGAACATGAAGTTGCAGATTATACCGGATGGACGCATTCTCCATCAGACCCAAGCCCAGATGGTTTTAGGGCAATCAATACAATGAAAATTTACACTAGTGGATCTGTTATGTGTGGTTTGAACGATTTGAATCAAACTCTTGATGTGTGGTGGGATGATTACAAAATTGGCATTCCATCTGACTAATGATGATTCAACTTCTTTTACATAGAAACATAGGGTTGGTGTATAACACCCTTTGATTCAAAATCGGTGAATGAATGGGCTTTGCGTGGGCCATTCTAGTCGCTAGCCTATCGAAGGACGCACTGAAAGCCCTTTGAAATCCGGAATCGTTTGAATGGATATTCGGATAGACCCTTGCGAACGATCCATATTCAATGCACAATTAGGTCAATTTATTACAATGAAACGCCTAAGAGATTCAATGTCCTCAATCCTCAACAGTAAGTTTAGATTCGTTATCTACGCCGTTGTGGGATTCGTCTTGATCATTGTATGCGCTGTTTTGAGTGCGGCAACAATTCCAATGCTAATTGACGATTTCACATATCAAGGACAGGGGGGGTATGAAGGAGGAGGAGTTCTTGGAATGCAACTCGCAATAATAGGTGTAGTTGTGAGTGTGTTGATTATTGAAGTGCTTAGAACAAAACCCGAAAACAATGACGATGACTCCAATGATACATTCCCCCCCTTACGCTCAAAATGAGCGCGTCGGTACCCATTCAACTCCATGAAAACAACATCAAACAATTTCCACATATATTTTACATTTAGATGTGAACGTCACCAGTCATGGCTTATCCTAGCGAGAATATTGGGAATTTTCGCAACCATTATCGCCCATGTGCACGGGGTCTATGTGGCACAGCAATACGGTGGACTAAGCGCCTAAGCGCCTAAGCGCTGAACGGAGATATTGCGGGCCTGCGTGGCTGGCGCCTGGTCATCGGTGTACGGCCGATCAAGGTCAGCGGATGGCGGCCGGGGGATATTGCCCTAGTAGGCCTGTAGGCATGAACTCCTGGATGAATATTATTCACTGAGTCCGCTTCAAGGTCCTCGGTGAGAGTATGAATGGAACAAGGAAAAGAAGTATGGCGAAGGCAATCAGTTGGCGTTTCATCGCCACCATAACCGGGGCGGCGATCGTGTTTTTTCTCACCGGAGAATTCGAGGATGCAGGAAAATTCATATTTCTCGACATTTTTCTCAAATTGGCGTTCTACTATGGTCACGAGCGTGCTTGGACGATGGTGGAATGGGGTTATTCGGAAGAGCCCTTGACCCCTTGACTCTTCAAAGAACGGGCTATACTGGATGTTGTCATACCATTCACCTTGATTTTGTTGTCTGCTTGTGATTGCATGGGTTGAAGATTAGACCCTTTGATTATCTCGGACCATGATGCCTGAATCGAATAAGTTCTAGCCTTCCAACAATTCTTTCTCAATTCTCGTCCTTAATAATTTCAGAAAGTACCCATTTCCGCCAAGTTTGAAACCAACGGTCTTGTATTCCGAGTTCTAGATCCAAGCATCATTGTCGGCTGTGAGTCCGCCTTCGGTGTTGCCTGTATTGAGGACACCTCTGGGTTCGATGATCATGATGTTGCATTCGTTTTCAGCGACCGGCTTGTGTTCGACGCCTTTGGGGACGATGCACATCTCCCCGGGGCCGAGCTCAACCGTGTGGTCCTCGAATTCGATTTTCATGTGGCCCTCGATGACGAGAAAGGTCTCATCGGTATCGGCGTGATGATGCCAGACGAACTCGCCTTGGACCTTGACCAGTTTGAACTGGTAGTCGTTCATCTCGGCGATGATTTTGGGTGACCAATGATCCGAGAAGAGTGCGAATTTCTCTGCGAGGTTGACCTTCTGCATGCACATGTCTGGGAACGCCCCATACTTCTGGGTGCCGGAAGCATCACGAATGCCGACATGTTCGAGGGATTGTGGACGAACATCTGGCCGCGGTTCGGGCGCGCCTTCTGGTGCTGAGCGAAGCCGCTGAAGCGGCCGGCGAGCCGCTGCGCTGGTTCGAGGAGCTATACGCGGGCGCAGCGCGGGATTCGGATGAGATTCCGTGGGCGCGCATGGAGGCGATGCCCGAGATGGTCGAGTGGGTCGCTGCCCACCCTGAGGTGACAGGGCGGGCGCTGGTGATCGGCTGCGGGCTGGGTGATGATGCGGAATGGTTGGCCGCAGCCGGTTTTGATGTGGTGGCGTTCGATCTGTCCGAGACCTGCATCCGTTGGTGCGAGGAACGCTTTCCATCGTCGGCGGTGAAGTATTCTGTGGACGACTTGCTCGAGATGCCTCCCGCTTGGATGAATGCATTCGACTTGGTGGTCGAGATTCACATTCTGCAGGCGATGCCCGAAGAGATTCGTGATGTGGCCGTTGCCCGCATCCCGCCGTTGTTGGTGGAGGGTGGGCATCTGCTGTGCATCGGCCGTTTGCTCGGGGATCGGATTCCAACCGAGCCTTCACCCCCTTGGCCGTTGACCCGGACGTGGCTCGAAGGGCGCTTCTCAAACCTCGATTCGGTGTTATTTTGGAACTTTGTCCGAGACGACACCCCTGGCATCGACCGGTACGTAGGGGCTTGGAAACGCTGATTTACCGGTGTAAATTGCTACACTGAGTTTCTTTAGGAAAACCCACGGGTTTAATTATAACACCAGTGTATCAACTTCTGCATGACATCTGAACCTGTGATTTGTGGATTCGCACGCTCGCCCTTCACGCCTGCACGCAGAGGCGCGCTCGCACGGGCCCGCCCCGACGACGTGGCGGCGGCTGTGATCCGAGGCCTGCTCGAGAATTTGGAACTGGACGCCGCACTCGTCGAAGACGTGCTCGTGGGCTGTGCATTCCCCGAGGCTGAACAAGGGTTCAACCTCGCCCGCATGGTGGGCTTCCTCGCCGATCTGCCCAATGAGGTGGGTGGGGTGACGATCAACCGTTTCTGTGGCTCGTCGATGCAGGCGATTCACGATGCGGCGGGCCGCATCGCCATGGGGGCTGGAGAAGCCTTCATCGCCGGTGGTGTGGAGAGCATGAGCCGCATCCCGATGTCGGGATTCAACCCGATGCCGAACCCGCGGCTTGCGACCGACCGCCCCGAGGTATTCACCAACATGGGTTTGACCGCTGAGAATTTGGCTGAGGCCTACGAGATCGATCGTGAGGCTCAGCAGGCATTTGCCATCGAGAGTCACCAAAAGGCTGCAAGCGCATCGTTTGAAGATGTCATCATCCCGATTGAAACCGAGGATGGTATGGTCACAGAAGATGGCTGTATTCGTGCAGATTCGGATCAAGCATCACTGAACAACCTCAAGCCCGCCTTCATCGAATCGGGCACGGTCACCGCCGGCACGGCCAGTCCGTTGACCGATGGTGCGGCCTTCGTGCTGGTGTGCACCGCTGAATTTGCTGCGGCGAATGGCTTGACGCCGTTGGCGCGCATCAAGAGCATCGCAATCTCGGGCTGTGCGCCCGAGGTGATGGGCATCGGACCTGTGGAAGCGAGCCGAAAGGCGCTCGAGCGGGCCGGTCTATCTCTCGATGAAATCGACATCATCGAGCTGAACGAGGCCTTCGCAGCACAGAGTCTTGCAGTCATCTCCGAGATGGGCTTGGATGCGTCCAAGGTCAACATTGACGGCGGTGCACTCGCACTCGGCCACCCCCTGGGTGCTTCCGGCGCTCGAATCGTTGGTCGTGCAGCGACTGTGCTCTCTCGAAATGGCTCCAAGACCGCCCTTGCAACGATGTGCATCGGTGGCGGCCAAGGCATCGCCACCGTGCTTGAGAAGGTGGACTGAATGACACTGTCCGCACCCCTAGAACAGGCCGCAGTGGCCCTTCCGAACGAGGAGGGCATCCGCAAGGTCGCCGTCATCGGCTCCGGTCTGATGGGTGCGGGTATCGCAGCACATTGTGCCAATGCGGGCTGCGACGTCGTGCTGATGGACATCGTGCCGAAAGATGCTGATGATCCGGATGTGCTGGCGAAGGGCGCCATCGCTCAGATGCTGAAATCCGACCCCCAGGTGCTGATGCATCCTGACAATGCGGACCGAATCACGCCAGCGAATCTTGAGGATGGCCTGCATCTATTGGCCGACCGGGATTGGGTAATCGAAGTCGTCATCGAGCGGCTCGCCATCAAGCGAGATGTCTATGCGAAGTTGGCTGAACACATGCCGGCGCATGCCATTCTCTCATCGAACACGAGCACACTGCCGCGCGCAAAGTTGGTCGCGGGCATGAGAGACGATCTCGCGAATCGCTTCCTCATCACCCATTTCTTCAACCCGCCACGCTATCTGCCTCTGCTCGAAATCGTCAGTTCTGACGACGTGCCTACGAGTACATTGGAGCGGTTCACCTCGTTCGCCGACCAACGCCTTGGCAAGCGTGTGACGCTGTGCAATGACACCCCGGGTTTCATCGGCAATCGGCTGGGCATTTACTTCGTTCAGCGCGCGATTGCGGCGACGCTCGAACATGGCTTCACCGTCGAACAGGCGGACGCCATGCTTGGTCGGTCGATCGGCCTGCCGAAGACCGGTGTTTTCGCCCTGATGGACCTCGTGGGTATCGACCTCGTACCGCAGGTCGTCGAATCCATGGTTCAGCACCTGCCCGAGACCGATGCGCTGCACGAGATTGCAGGCATCGGAGGAGAGATCATCACCGCGATGATCGAGGATGGCTACACCGGCCGCAAAGGCAAGGGTGGTTTCTATCGCCTCAACACCGATGATGGTCAGCGCGTGAAGGAAGCGCGCTCCCTGATCGATGGAAGCTATGCGACGGCGAACCGATGGGCTGGATTCCCCAGCGCCAAGATCGGCAGACAAGGCATCGCCCGACTCATCGAGAAGAATGACGAAGGATCTCGATTCGTCGCCGAAGTTCTGCTCGACACCTTCGTCTATGCCGCCAATCTGGTGCCCGAGGTCAGCGATGACATCGCCGCCATCGATGGTGCGATGCAGGTCGGTTACAACTGGAAGAAAGGACCGTTCCAGATGATGGATGACCTCGGTATTGACAACCTCATTTCGATGCTTGAAGCGGCCGGAAAGGACGTGCCATCACTCATTCGATTGGCGCAAGAAAAAGGCGGATTCCACGGCAGTCTGGAGGGTGAGCCCACCCGATTGACGCTGGATGGTTCCCGCGAGATCGTCCCCCGCCCCGCGGATACGTTCACCGTGGCCGACCTGAAACGACGCCAAGGTCGCGCCCTCAAGCGCAATGGAAGTGCAAGCCTGTGGGATGCTGGAGACGGTGTGCTGCTGGTCGAATACCACTCGAAGTTGAACGCCATGGACCCGATGAGCATGGAAATGCTCCTGACCGCGGTCGACATGGCGGAAAACGAAGGCTGGAAGGGTATTCTCATCGGCAATGATGCGAGTCACTTCTGTGCCGGGGCCAATCTCGGTCTCGCCCTGTTCGCCGCCAATCTCGGCGCGTGGAAAGAGGTCGACCAATTCATCGCGCTCGGTCAAACCGCCTATCAGGCGCTGAAGTATGCCGAGGTGCCTGTGGTCGCAGCAGCGGCTGGCATGTGTGTCGGTGGTGGCTGCGAGGTACTGCTCCACGTCGATGCGGTGCAAGCCCATGCCGAATCCTACATCGGTCTTGTCGAGGTCGGTGTCGGCATCATCCCCGGCTGGGGTGGCTGCAAGGAGATGCTTGCGCGTCTGCCCGCATTTGGCTTGGTCGAAGGCGGTCCGATGGCGGGTCCGATGAAGGCCTTCGAGAACATCGGTACCGCTCAAGTGGCGAAATCTGCTGCCCAGGCCCGAGATCTCGGCTATCTGCGTCCGACCGACCGCATCACGATGAATCGCGATCGACTCCTCGCCGATGCCAAGGCCCGCCTGCTCGAACTGGCGGAGGATTACACCCCGCCCGAGCCCCACACTTACCACCTACCCGGACCTTCGGGCCGACTGGCGCTGGAGATGGCGCTCAACGACCTCGCCCTGACGGGCAAGGCCACACCTCACGATGTGGTCGTCGTCACCGAATTGGCCAAGGTGCTGACCGGTGGAGACGATGCGGACATCATGGTCGAGACGACCGAGGACGAGATCCTCGCCCTCGAGCGCGCCGCCATCGCAACGCTTGCGAAGCACGTGGGCTCGCTCGACCGCATGGAGCATATGCTGGCCAAGGGGAAACCCCTGCGAAATTGAGGAGGAGATGAAAATGGTACGATACGATGCACCGCTACGGGACTACAATTTCCTCTTCCACGAGGTATTCGAGGTCGTCGAGACCGCTGAACGACTCGGCTATGACGGCTGGGACCGCGACATGATGGACATGATGATGGAGGAATGGGGTGAACTCATGCGCACCTCTTGGTTGCCCACAAACGCTGTCGGTGACAAGGTTGGTTGCCGCTATGAGAACGGGCAGGTGACGATGCCGCCCGGCTTCAAGGAAGCCTGGGATGCGACCGTGGAGGGCGGCTGGTTCGCCGCTGCGGCGCGGGCCGAGCACGGCGGCATGGACGCGCCTCTCTTCTTCCGCAACGCGATGGACGAAATCGCCATCGCTTGCAACATGTCCCTGTCGACTGTCGGCGCGCTGAGCCTTGGCGTCTACGATCTGCTGGTCGATCACGGCGAGCAACACCTGATTGACACCTATGCAACGAAAGTCGCTTGCGGAGAATGGTGTGGCACCATGTGCCTGACCGAGCCGCACGCTGGCACCGATCTCGGCATGATTCGCACCAAGGCACTTCCCAATGAGGATGGCAGCTACCAGATCACCGGCACGAAGATGTTCATCACGGCTGGAGAACATGATCTGGCGGACAACATCCTGCACATGGTGCTGGCAAAACTGCCCGGCGCCCCCGATGGCAGCCGCGGCATCTCACTGTTCCTCGTGCCGAAGTACTTGCCTGATGATGAGAATGTCAACGGTGTCACCTGCTCGGGCATCGAGGAGAAGATGGGGCTGCACGGCAGCCCGACCTGCGTGCTCAACTTCGACGACAGCGTCGGTTGGTTGATCGGCGAAGCGAACACCGGCATGCGGCTGATGTTCGAGATGATGAATCGCGAACGCCTTGCGACCGGAATGATGGGCCTCGGCCTCGGCGACATCGCTTACCAGAACGCCCTCTCATGGTGTGTCGAACGCCGTCAGGGCCGTGACCTCAAGGGCGTCAAGGACCTTCATGAGAAGGCCGACACCATCCTCGTTCATCCTGATGTTCGCCGTATGCTGCTGCGAATGAAGGTGAACAACGAGGGAACCCGCGCGCTTGGCACCTGGGTCGGCACCATGCTCGACCAGATGCACCGCGGCGATGAGGAGTCGAAGGCACACGCCGAAGCACTCGTTGCCCTACTGACTCCGATCATGAAGGCACTCGCCACCGACCTCGGCTGTGAGACCACGAGCCTTGCCATCCAAGTGATGGGTGGAGCGGGCTACTGCACCGAATATGGCGTCGAGCAATTCTACCGAGACGCCCGAATCGCACCGATTTGGGAGGGCACAAACGGCATCCAAGCTCTCGACCTCACAGGACGCAAAATCACCCAGGACTTCGGGAAGAATCTGCGCAGTTTGATGTGGCCTCTGCTCGAATTCATCGAGGAAAACCGAGACGACCCGTTGATGGCGAAGTACACCAAACCGCTCTACCAAAGCGTGCGCGGTCTGCAACAATTGACCTTGCTGCTGATCGCGGAAGGCATGGGCAACCCCCACTTCTTGGCCGCGGGTGCGACCGATTACTGCACCTACTTCGGCAACACGATGCTCGCCTTCATGTGGGCCAAAATGGCCCGCGTCAGCCTCGATGCCAAAGCCGCGGGCAAAGATGATCCATTCTACGATGGAAAACTCGGCCTCGCCGACGTCTTCTTCGCCGAGATTCTACCCGAAAACGTTGGATTGGCCGCCAAGGTCCAAGCCGGCCATAAGCACCTCATGGAGTTCCCGGAGGCCCTGCTTTGAGCGTGGCGACCCAGCAGCAGGAATTCCGTGGCGCGGCTGCCTATGTCGTGCCGCCCGCCTCGCGTTTACTGCGCAGGTCGACCTGGTTGGAATTCGCACTCGTCTTCCAAGCCATGGTGTGGTTGTTCAGCCCGGCGTGGCGACTTGAGCCTCTGGCTTGGATGATCGTTGGCATCAGCGTGCCGATCACCGCTTGGTTGGTCGTTCGCAGGGTGGTTGTGAAGCTGCTACTCCGCTCTCCAGAATCTGGCGATGGGCGCTTGAAAGATCCGCGCTGGGCACCGTTCCGCTTCGCCGGTTGGGGCGGTGATGTGCTGACCGGACACCTGCTCGCTGCGGATGAAGAAGACGCGGACCTCGTCCTCTATCTGCATGGATATGGCTCCTCTCTACGCCGTGGCGAATCGCGCTGTCAGCACCTGAGTGATCAGGGTCTTTCCGTGGTCAGCATGAACCTGCGAGGGCACGGCACCTGTGGGCTGCGCGATGAGTGGACCCTGCTGAAGATCGTCGCAGATCTCGAAGCGATGATGGCCCAACTTCCCGACGAATTGAACACCTTGCCCGACCGGGTGTGGATCTACGGTCATTCGATGGGGGGCTTCCTCGCGATTCGACTCGGTGCGCATCCATCCGGCTGGTGGGCCGACCGCCTGACGGGCGTGATGCTGGAATCTCCCGCCACCTCCTATCCGATGGCGATCGAGCGAAGTGTCCCAAAATCCCTGCATTTTGCGATGCCTTGGGTTCGCTGGGTCCTGCGCCATGAATACGAACACATTCACCCTGATCTACCGGTTCGATACGCGACTGCCGCCGTGCCGCACATCGGATTGCCAACCGTTCCCATCCTCGTTCTCCAAGCGGCCGATGACAGTCGGCTCGGTCGAAAGCATCACGATTTGCTCGCCATCCATCTCGCCAAGCACCCCTCTCCCTCCGAGGTCCACCTCATCGTCGGTCATACCCACACATCGACCAAGGATACCGAGAAGCGCAAGCGTTTGGTGGAGAATTGGTTGAATCCAAGCGATGCGGGGGTGTTGATATGAGCCTTGAGAAACGATTCAAGCGCGCCAGCAAGCGCGTGTTCGATCTTGATGAGAAACCCGATGACAGCACCATGCTGCGCCTGTATTCCTTGTTCAAGCAAGCCGGTGAAGGCGATGCGAAGGGTCGGATGCCGATCGCCAAGGGCATGGTTGCCGTCGCCAAGTGGAAGGCCTGGAAAAAGTTGGCAGGCACCTCCGAAGAAGAGGCGATGGGCACCTATTGCGAAATCGTGGATGGGTTGTTCGACGAACCATTGGTCGAAGCCGTTCAGGAAATTGAAAGCCAGCGCGGTCGCACGATCCTCATCACTGGGGCCAGCCGAGGACTCGGTCGAGCCATGGCGGTTCGACTGGCCGAAGAGGGCGCAAATCTGATTCTATGCGCTCGCTCGATGGAACCGAATCCGAATCTCCCCGGCACCCTGCCTGAGACCCAGGCCTTGGTCGAGGCCGCCGGTGGTCAGGCCATCTGTGCGCCAATGGATGTGCGGGATGCCGATGCGATCCAAGCTTCGATTGAGGCCGGTGTCGCCGCCTTCGGTGGCATCGACGCGGTCATCTGCAACGCGGGAGCCCTGTTCATCGCGCCGTTTGCCGAGACGCCGATGAAGCGATTCGATCTGGTGCACGATGTCAACAGCCGGGCAACCTTCGCCCTGTGCCAAGCCGCATTGCCCCATCTGGAAAAATCAGATGCGGGTCGAATCCTTGTGCTCGCACCTCCGATCGCTCTCGACCCGAAATGGCTCAATGGGACGTTGGCCTACACGATGTCGAAGTATTCGATGTCGATGCTCGTGCTGGGATTGTCGGCTGAACTCGCGCCCGACAATATCGCCGTGAACGCCATTTGGCCGGCGACGACAATCGATACCGCCGCGGTACGCTACAACGAGGCCTTGGGTGGAGAGGAGATGGTTCGCCGCAGTCGAAAGCCGCGGATTGTCGCGGATGCCGCCCTCCACATCCTCTCTCAGAACAAGACGGTGACCGGCCAATTCTACACCGATGAATCCGCCTTGCGAGAGGCAGGGGTAGAAGATTTCGAGAAATATGCCGTCGAAGCGGGCATGCCACTCCAATCCGATTTCTATCTCTAACCCTCAGCAGAACTGGCCGAGTTCCCGCGCACTTCTCACCACACCGAACCCGAAGGATTCCTCCAGGGCACGGCGCACGAGACAGAAGTCCGAATCCCGGGTGGCGATCAGCACACTGCCGATACCACGGAAGGATGCGCCTGCCAATTTCGCTGCTGTACCCATGATGTCGAGGTCGCCCCTCTCAGGATAGATTGCCTCGCCATCGATGACTGTGCGATTGGCCACAGCATCCGGATTCAGACCCAACTTCATGTCAGCCACCTGACGGTAGATTTCGACGTGATCGACGAGGAATGCTGCGAGTTCTTCCTCATGGTCAGTCTCATCCAGACCGAAGTCATCATCAGATGGTGAGAGCCAGGTATTGTAGTCCGATTTGATCTCATCAGCAATGGTCTGAACAGCGTCCAGCGTCACCGTCTCTACCCATTCAACCTCATCCATCCAGACATCGTTGAACAGTGAGCGGACCCGGATTAGGCTGGCCATCTTGTATTCAAATTCGCCCATCGCCGCGGCAGGGATGAGCAACTCGACCTGCCCAGAATTGGCCCGGTGAAGGATGGTGCGGTGGAAGGCGCCATGGGTTTGGGTGTCCAAACCGGCATCAGATTCGAGAAGTCGGCCGATCCGTTCCTTGGCCGCATCGATCAGCAGATTGGTATCGACCAGCACCAACGGTTTGAGTGCGAGGTTACGCAGGGCTCGACGAGCGCGTATCGGAATCTCATTCTGGTTGAGCGCATAGATCGCGTTCTGACTGCGGTGTAGTGCACGCAATTCATTGTTTGAGAATTGCCCGGAGTTCATCGCCCGCTCGAACATCATCAGGCCCTGGGTCGGGTCGAGGTCGGCCGCTTCCTCTGCGATCGATTCGATGTCCTGTACACCCGCCTTGTCGGCGAGGTTGTGCCGGAAGCGCGCCTCGAGTTGACTGCGCGCACTGCGGCGGTTCTCTCGGATGTTGCGGAAGGCGGCACGGACGCGACCCTGCCACGGCTCGACCGGGAGGGGTTTGGGGTGGGAGGTTGGATAGGTGAATAGCATGTCCAAATCATCGGAGTTGTGGGTCGTGCGGCGCTGTTCGACCTTCTCGCCGTCGACGTTCTCGACCCAGGTGATTTCAGTCCGCGCAATCCACTCCATCAAACGACCGCGCGCGGCCTCGGGTTGGTCGCGCTTGACATCGTCGCAGACTTTGAGATAGAGTTGGAACAAGGCGGTCAAGGCAGATTGCAAGGCGGGTTGGGCCTCGAGCATCTCGACCGCTTCGGACCATTGACCCGCATGGGCGAAGTTGATCAGGGCCCGTCGGGCAATTCGTACCTGGTCCTCGAAGACGAAATCGAGGTCCCTGCTGGCGCGCCGCATGGCACGGGCCGCGGCGAGGATATTGCCGCGCTGATCATCGATCGACGCCAATATCACCTGGTGCCATCCCGTCGATGCCGCGTGGAGGCGATGCCATTCCGCAAGCGTCGGAACGGCCACACCATGCTCGAGAACGACGTGACGCACATCATCGACGGTTCGTTTGCGAGGCTCGGTCCCGATCAGGTCGCTCAAGGTGGCTTCGGCAGCCACCGTGCTCTCCTCAAGATCACTCTCGAGCAATCGAAGGGCGCGATTGAAGCGGAGTGTATCGATCACAGCACCGAACAGGCGAACCTCGACGGCGGACAGACTGGAACCCTGCACCGAAGACTCCAGCGTGTCGAGCAATTCGGTCGCGACGAGTCCATCTCCATCCTCCATCATGGCGCGGCGGCACTGGTTGAAGGCTTGGACACCACCGCGGTCCAGACCATCGTTGACAGAGCCGAGATCGGCGGGTGCACCTTCGAGGAGTTTGATGAGGCCGACCGAGGCATCCGAGAGGACACCGGTCGATTCTTTGGCCAACGCAGCCATTGCGCGGGGCCGAGCACCGGCCACCCAGGCAGCGAGTTCGTCATGGGCATGCGCAGGGAGCAGGTGGTGGACCAGAAGGGTTCGGTGGGGGTGAGATTCAGCCCCATCTTCCATCTCCATGAGAATGGATCCGATGCAGGCAGCATCACCGAGTTCGGTGAACAGATCCAACCCGGTCGCTCGATGGTCCGCCCACGCCTCTCCTTCGAGCGATTGCAATCCGCTCGCCGCAGCCGCACGGAGTTCGACGGGAGTCTTTGTCGCCTCCATGATGTGAACCAAATCATCGGCTGAGAATCGCCCGATGCCATCGACCAATCGCGCGGTGAGGGCAGCATCACCACAGATCTCGAGCAGATTCAAGAGAAGTGGAAGGCGGCGGCCATCACTGAGGCCGAGGCTTGCGGCCCGTTCGACAGCTGCATCGACATCGCCTTCGCGAAGGTGGGCTGCGACCAGACTCCACTGCAACCCTCGACCATCATCGCCGGCCTCGAGTTCCTCGAGTCCACAGAGAATCTCCGCCGCCGACAGGTCGGCATCTTCGGGCGCATCCGACCAGGCTTGATGGCGCATCGCCGCGGACAATGCATCCTCACCGTCCGCAGCTCGACAGGCCGCCCAGGCCGATGCATCGCCCGCTCGCAGGCGCAGGAGTGAGAGATGATCCGCCGCGATCACGGCGATTGGCCCCTCACCATGCGCAAGACCATCCAAGTCCGCATCCGCACCCTCAACGCCCGCACCGATTCGGGCCAGCGCACGAACCAGAGAAGCCTCGGCCTCGAGTTCAGTCAGACCTGTGGGCAGACGCGGCGCGCGCCCTTTGCCCCGGAAGGCATTGGACAGGCGTTGGATAGAGAGTTTGAGTTCCGCACTCAACGGGTAGGGGGGTGAGATCGACAACCAGTCGGCCAGTGAAGACCGATCCATCGGGTCGATTCGTGCACCTTCGAGCCATGAGGTCGGGTCCTTTGCGAGAACCACTTGACCCTCTGCGGGCGGATACACGGACAATTCTGCGAGAAGAGGGGCCTCTTTGCCCATCGCCGGCCAGACGGGGTGAACCCCTTCGGCGCAGGCGTCGCGTAACTGTTCGAGTGAGGCATCCCAAGTTGGATTCCAGGCATCTCCCATGCGGGCGCGCTGCACCAGCATGGCGGCGAGCCGATAGCCGGGCGGCGCCGTTGAGGTGACCAGCCCACCCATCCCTTCGAGCCAATCCTCTGTACCCGAACCTCGACCCCTTCGTCCGCGGTTGCGCATGCGGCGGCTGCGGGATGCGCCACGCTTGGCACCATCCTCTCCGCCGGTGGGCTCCTCTTTGTCCAGAGCCACCAGTAGCAGCCCCTTCCACGGCTTCTCGAGCAGGTCCCATGCGGCGGTCCCCATCGCCTTCCGACGACGCTTTTCAGGGGCATCACCCGCCTTGACGGCGACTTCAAGACATTCGAGTAGATGGTTCTCCAGTCGCGCTCCCCCCGCCTACGGCGGGTTTCGCCCTCGACGGCTGCTAATGAACGCATCGCTGAAGTAGCGACCGGCCTTGGACGGGGCGTGGACCCGGTCTCCCTCGTCATCGTCCTCCTCCATCCCATCGCAGCACTCGCTGTGATCGGGTGGATGGTTCGCCAGCATCGTTGGCGTCAACGCGGCCGGCTGCTCAAGGGCGAGGAACGCAAGGCTGCGGTCGGGTCACACGAACGCGATGGCCATCGCCTCTATCTTCTCGTCTGGGTCATCGTCATCAGTGGCTTCGTCGCCAACGCCCTCTTTCGCATGCGCACCGAAGGTCTCGGATTGCCCGGCGCCTTGATGCCGACCGGTGCCGGCGGGTTACACGCCGGAGGCGGACTACTCGGACTGGGTCTGATGACCGTCTTGTGGAACAAAGGCCGAAAGACCCGGGATCTACGAGATGCCGGAGAGCCTTGGGCGATGGAGAAGCAGCGTCATGGGCGGGCATCGGACGCCATTTTGGTGCTCGTCGCCATCCATGCCTTCCTCGGCTTTCTCTATCTCTTTCAACTGCTAAGCTGATCAGCGCTGTGCCCACATCGCAAGCCAAGCTTCGATATTGCGCTCAATATCTGCACTGTCGACACTGCGTTCCTCCAATGCCCCATCCTCGGAGAGCGGCTGGATGCGACACCCACAGGCGTTCGCATGACCGCCACCATCGACATCGAACGCGGTGGCGAGCTGTGTCAAATCGAACAATCCGGTCACCTCATGGAGGAAGGAATTGGTGTAGAACGAGGCCGATACTGGCCAGCGACCCGGTTCACCAATGCGGCCATCGATGTATCCGTGGATGATCATGCAGGCATCAACTGCAGCACCAAAATGCCCGGTAACAAGATACCCATTCGTGCGAATTCCCTCTCCATCCAATCGGACGATTGCGAGCCTGTCGACGACCTGTGTGCAGGTGTCGAGCATCAGGCGTAATCCTTCGAATTCCTCGCGAGCGATCGCGACTCGATCCGCCACCATTCCATCGTTCACCAACGATGCGGGGCCGGCCCCTTCGGAGATGGCGCTCAAGAGATGTTGGCAGTAGGCATCATCGGTTGCATCGACGGTCCGCCCGATCCAAACGATGGGATCATCCGACAGGAATTCAGCATGCGAGATGCGCCCGCCGTCCAACTTGTCGACCATCGGCAACCACGCATCCAGATCGGAGAGGTCCACCGCCTCGGCAAAGGTGTCGTGACATACACGCGCCGCGCTCAGGGCCGCATCCCACACCAAGGTGATGCCATTCGCCGCGGCCTGTCGGGCTTCGGCGTCGGTCGCACGGTTTGTCAGGTGGTGATCGATATGCAGCCCACAATCGGGGTGAAAGGGAAGATCGAGGACCGCGGTATCCCGGCCCATCCAATCATCGACACCGCCGGAACGAACCTCTGCGGGATGGGTGAATCGAACCCTGGCATCGGGCCAAACACGGCGTAGGACAACCGCTGAGAGCAACCCATCGAGGTCACCATCGGCGACGATTCTCTCAATTTTCAAGTCCTGCACTGAACCCATCGCGACGCCTCCGAGCGTCGGCCCTTTCCGCCTGTCACACTTAGCGTTGGCGTCATGTGATACTGCACGCCCGCAAGCGATAAGCGAGACGCGCTGATGGCGACACCATGGAGACCTCCTGTGGCGTCGTTCTCGTCAACTTCGGCAGCGTTCTCCTGTTGCAATATCCACAGGGCCACTGGGGGTTTCCCAAGGGGCATTACGAAGCCGCTGATGGGACCTACCAACGAACGGCATTACGCGAATTGGAAGAGGAGACCGGCATCTCGGCGGTTCGCATGGTCGATGATTGGCAGATGCGAACCTATTACGAATTCCATCACAAAGGTCGCCGCATCGAAAAAGAGGTCTTCTGGTTCATCGGCGAGACGGATGCTTACGACATCACACTGAGCCATGAGCATCGCAATTTCATGTGGCTTGAATGGGAGGATGCCGAAGCCCAATTGAGTTTTGAACAGAGTCGAGAAGTCCTGCGCGGTGCAAGGGAAAAACTCCAGTCGCTCGGCCGTGAACTCTAGGCCTAGTCGCGCTTCCCCAGTGGCACCCAGAGGACCTCATCCTCACCGAGCACGGCCGTGATCCATCGACCCAGAACGAAGAACCAGTCCGAGAGTCGATTCAGATAGGCGATGACGACGTCGCGTACCGCCGCCTCCCCGTCCGTCTCTCGCAGTCCCACGGCGAGTCTCTCCGCCCGTCGGGTGACGGTGCGCGCAAGGTGCATCGTGGCGATCAAAGGAGAGCCCGCGGGCAAGATGAACGATTCTAGCGGGGCCAGATCCCGGGTCCATCCATCCATTTCGGTGCACAATCGATCCGCTTGACCCATGTCGATCACCGACATTGCCTCGGGCACCTCGCCCGGTGGGAATGAGCACTCGCCACCGACGTCGAACAATTCCTGCTGAATCAGGCTGAGTCGAGGTGTCGCCGCAACCTTCGCCCGCCGCACGGTGGCGCGCGGACCCCCATCCTCGTGATTCACCTCGAGCCGGTCCAATTCAGCCCGCACCATGCCGATGATTGCATTCAACTCATCGATCGTGCCATACAGCTCGATGCGTGGGTGAGCCTTGGAGACCCGAGCGCCGCTGGCGAGAGAGGTTTCCCCACCATCGCCGCCGCCGGTGTGGACCTTGGTGATGCGGACCATGTTGAGCACGGAGCGGCCCGCCATCAAGGGCCTTTCGCCGGCTCAAACAGTCTCAGGGGAGGCGACATCATCCAAGCGGATGCGCAACTTGTGGACCACCAGCCCACTGAGCAGCGTCCAGATGAGCAATTCGATCCCGATGAAGGCCCAGTACCAGCCACCGAGACTCGACAGCAGTGCATTTGCATTGTACGGTTGACCGTTGAATCCGATGTAGACGGCCTGAGAGAGGAGGTTGGCCGAAAACCAGACGACGACAGCAGCCCACCCGAGCCGCATACCGAACACCCGAATCTTTTCGCCTTTCATCGCAATCATCTGTACTTCATTCGTACTCGGGAATACTTCAACCCAGAGCCGAGTAGCCCCATGGGGCCCCATGATTTGGGGGTTTCACTCCGATTCTCGAATCGGGGCACGCAGCCCCCTGAGGCAGGAATCCACGCGCGAAATCCAAGCGGGGTCCACCGCTTCTTCCCCTCCGAGTCGGGAGAGCAGATCGGCATGCTTCGCCGCGGCCCTGACCTCACCGCGCCGTTCATGGATTCGCACCAGGGCGGCGTGGCTCATCGCATCGAGCCAGGATTCGTCAACATTCCAGGATTTTTCGAACATCGCGATCGCGCCCCGTTCGCCATCGATCAGACCCCGTTCCAATTGACGGAGTGCCGCTTGGGACCAAGTGATACCTTGCACGCCGATGATCAAACCCTTCCACAGCAAGAAGACCGTGAGCAGGACGACGAGCGTGGCGAGACCAAATCCGAACAATTGTTCACTGCGATTGAATTCAGCCCAGGACGAGGCGAGCAAAGAGACGGTGCCCACGGCGAGCCAAAGACTGGCGAACGGGGCGACGATATCATCCGTGCGTCGAACCGATGCATGATGCACGCCGACAACCGTACCCAGCCCACCAAATCCCACGGCGAGCATGGGTGGCAAACTCGGGTTCATCTCTCGGGGCGAGGTGACCGAGATCGCCAATAGCCCCGCAAACGCGAGCATCCACCACGCCCAGCGCGCACCAATCTCGGGAAAGGGCTGCGCGCGGCTCATCCACAGCAGAACCGCCGCGGACCCACCGAGGAAGGCGACCCATTCCCACATCGCTCAGAGCGCGCCGCCGACGCTTCTTCAATCCATTCCACCGGGCTCGCCATCATCACCACGCCAGCCCGGGCGCCAGAATTCCTCATCATCCAACCAGGCCAACCAAGCCTCTGCATCAGAATTCAACAAGCGATATGCACGTCGCTCCAAACCCTCCAACAAGTCCACAGTCATCTCGGAAGACCTCGAGGCATCCTTCCATTCAACCTGGAATTGCGCGATCAATCGCTGCCCTTCGGCGTGATTGTCAAAATGTCGTTCGCAAGTGGATCTCAGTTCTTCCAACCAGAACCGCGTGCCCTTCACGTGGGGGTCCTCAATCAGCGGGCGGGGCTTTCGCTTGAACGGCCACCAACCCATGAGATTCGCTGAGGCAGGCGACTGATGAGGCTTCGCACCCTTCATGACTCGACGGCATCTGCCCAGACCATGGCGCGCATCGTCGTACACACGCACGGCAAGGCGCGAGAGAAGGGTTATGCCTCGCTCATCCACAAATACGCCGAGCGACTCGAAGGCCGAGGTGTCAAACTCATTACCCATTCTGAGAAGTTGGATCACGATGCCTATCTCGAGAAACTCACAGCCCAATCCGGCCGTCTGATTTTACTGGATGAGAACGGAGAGAGCGGGACGACAGCCTGGATGGTCGAGCGGTGGAAGGCGTGGAAGATGGCATCCGAAACGATCCATCTCGCCATCGGCCCCGTCGATGGATTCCAAGTCGATGGATTCGAGACGATGTCATTGGGTCCGTTGACCATGACCTACGAGATGGCCGCGGTCGTGCTCCTCGAACAACTCTATCGCGCCAGTGAAATCGAGCGTGGCTCACCCTATCACAGGGCGTGAAGAAAGGGTGCCAGTCACGGAGTGTTATCAACCCGATTCGACCGTATGTCCAAGGCGACAATTCGCACCTCATCGAGGAGGGCGACCAGGCTGTTCTCATCGACGGAAGGGTTGCAGATGACGGGCCTTAGAATGGCCTTTCCATCGACCAGTGCAAGGCTGACCATCACGTTGCCTCGCTTGATCATCTCGCCGCGGATCGCCTCGTTGAATTCGTTGAGTGCATCGCCCTCAAGCCCCGGTTCGAGCCAGCGGAAGCAAACGTTGGTGAAGGCGCGAGCCGAGCATAGTTCGAGATTCTCATCCGACTCGATCATCCATTCGAGTTGGGCGGCGAGCGCCACGTATCGCTCTACACGCTCGCGCCAACCGTCCGTACCGACCGACTTCCATTCGATCCACAGTTTCAGCGCGTCCACGCGTCTGCCGCACTGCAGACTGGTGCGCCCGAGATCGTAATCCTCACCGGGCTCGTGGAAGAGGTAGTGGGCGGACTTGACATAGGAACAGGTGGCGGCAAGTGCGCCCTTGTGCGGGGTCAACAATGTCGAGCAGGTCAGTGGAACCCCCATCAGCTTGTGTGGGTCCCAAGTCAGGCTATCGGCCCTGACCAAACCCGCGATCAAGTGATCCAGTTCAGGTGAGAATAGACAAGGCGCACCGAGGGCGGCATCGATGTGCAACCACAGGCCATACTCATCACAGAGATCTGCGATCGGCTCGATCGGATCGAAGGCACCCCGCACCGTCGTGCCGGCGGTTGCGACCACACAGAACGGCACCCGATCGGTCGCTTCGATTGCAGCACGGAGCGCCTCTGGGTCCATCCGGCCGTGGTGATCGGTGGCGACTTTGACCACGCCTTCGCTGCCGATGCCGAGCACGTGCCCACTCATCAGCAGCGAGTAATGCGACTCCGCAGAGACGAACAGGGCGAGGGCAGTACCGTCAACCCCCGTCTGCATGGCATCGGGAAACATTCGATCTCGGGCAAGCATCATCGCCAGCATGTTGGCATTGCTGCCCCCACTGGTGAACGTACCCTCACCGTCGGACCACCCCGCCTGGGCGCACATTGCGCGTACCAATTCCTGCTCGACGATGGTGGCGGCCGGGGCGAGTTCCCAGGTGTATATGCTGGTATTGGCAAGAATGGTGGCGACCTCACCGGCGAAACCCGTTTCGGACAATCCACCCCACAACGGTTGGAGGAAGTTGGGGTGCTGCGTTTTGACACATTCTTTGAGATAGACATCGATGGAC
>Ga0209501_10001973_pt1 | contig 21959 bp, 20 predicted proteins | sample ArcticOcean_MG_C_4_FD_187434 | JGI IMG/M metagenome (GOLD analysis project Ga0209501, IMG submission 187434) | Marine microbial communities from western Arctic Ocean - ArcticOcean_MG_CB4_134 (SPAdes) (version 2) | ecosystem: Environmental > Aquatic > Marine > Oceanic | place: Arctic Ocean...
TATAGGTAGCGAAGGCTTTATCCACGTACAGGACACATTTCCCAACATAGGTGTGTGTTCCAAGAATGACTTTAAGAGTCCAGACTCCACCTATTGGCCAGAATTCTACGGTATGATCGGGGGATCGCTCCGCGACGAGTGGTCCTATTTTGCTAATTGCGCCATCGAGGGTCGAAAACCAGAGATCGTGACCCCACTAGAATCCATGGAGGCGGTACGCACGGTACTCGCTGCCCAAAAATCAGCGAATACTGGGAGCGCAGTGACTCTCGGTTGACAGTGACGTCTCTTAATCAGCGGGTCACAGGTTCGAGCCCTGTTGCGCCCACCAATTAAATCAAAGGCTTATCTGGTGAACGGCTGAGCCCTTTTTTGCCTCAGTAGGACAATAGTAGGACAGCAGCATCAGTTTCACTTGCTGCTCAGTGTCTTGCTCAGTCCGGAAGCTCGCGCGCATGTTGCGTCATCTATGGCCCAAGAGCCTCTACTCCGGACAACAGACCGGTAGACGCCTTCCATATTGCTAGGCTTCTAGGTCGGGTCCCTTTTGCCCAGTCTCCGATTCTTTCAAGTGACCTTAACTGAACCGTTTAACCGGCGGCCCTTTTTTTATCGCATAGCCCAATGTCTTAAACTGTCTTATTTTGGTGAGTTATTCTATCGAAGGCTGCCAAACCATCAAAATAGTTTGCGGCCCGGGGGCTAGACACAGTAGTTAATGCAGTCCAGAATTGCCGACTGGTTATCAAAACGGTGTTGGTGAGCTATGTACATACTATGCTCCCGAAGAGCATTTCACAGCGTTAGGCGCAAAGCTGTCATTTGCTGCTTATTATTTGGTAGTATCCTGATCGGGGGACTCGTTCTGTCGGCGTCTCAGCCCCTTGCGAAACTTACCGTCGCAACTGTTCAATCTGAAGGTATTGGCATAACCCAATCAGAAGCATCAACCGACGCGTTAATTCAGGCGGTCAGCATGGTAAATGGGGCTGAAATCGCCTCCCAGATGGCTTTATCCGTAAAAGAGATATTTCGTGAAACAAATGATAGCGAGAACTATTCGCTCACAGAGGATTTTCAGCGCGACATAGCGTTTCGCACAAAAGGTGTCGTGAAGAGTTGGCGTGTTCTTGATGCCAGACAGGATTCTTCCTTAGATGGCCTCTGGGTCGTAAAGCTCGAAGTAAATGTAAGTAAGCACAAAGCTTCAAAACAGTTAAAGCGTCTCAGAATGGCTATTGCGCAGTTCAGGATAGGAAGAGATGCTTCACAAAAAGAGAACGCGGGCCAGTTCCAACGAAGTTTTACCCGGCAGCTAGAAAATTACCTAACCCAATCAAGGCGCTTTGCCATGCTAGATCGGGGATTTCTCGCAGAACAATCACGAGAGTTGGCTTTCGTTTCTACCGAGGGGGTAAAAATTGAAGAGCTTGCGCGTTTTGGAAATCGTGTAGGAACAGACTACATCATTGTCGGCGAAGTTGAGGATGCTCGCGTTGTCTCAAAAGAACGTACCATGAAAACAAGCGACAAATCCTTTCTAGTGACCACTACATCTGGGCGGGTATCATATAAAATTATAGACGTTGCCAGCACGCAGATAAAATTTTCGGAAACTGTTGAGAATTCTGTTTCCGGCGACGCGTTGGCGAAGGCAGCGCATAGTCTTGCTTATAAAGCCGGCGAAACTATAGTGAATGCCATATATCCGGTCAGAGTCGTGTCGGGAACGCCAGAACAATTAACTCTTGGTCAAGGCGGAAAAACCATCCAAAAAGGAGAAGAATATAATATTGTTAGGTTGGGCAAAAGAATTATTGACCCATACACCAAGGAGAGTATTGGCCGCGAGGAAATAATTGTAGGAAAAGTACAGATCATTGATGTTCAGGCAAAATCATCAACAGCAGAAATAATTAGCAGCCATGAAAATCTACTTCCTGGTATTGAAAATATGTCATTAATTATTCGACCTTTGAAGGAGTCCAAAGATCCAGTACTGCCTAGAAAAGACGTTTTGAACGAACAAGTAAAAGAGGCGGTTGAAGCTGGAAGAAATGCAATAAAAGTAATAGAACAAAACTCAGGAGATGACTGGTAAAATACAAACTTGTTGGTCGTGTTATGGAAGGAAGAATTATGTGGAAGATATCAATCGGGATAGCGCTATTGGTGCTATTTTCATTCAGTCCACTGTTATCCGTCGAAGCTGGGATTGATGTTCAGGATGCGGAGTATGATGTTATAGATGAAACAGGTTTGGATGACGAATCACCTGACGCCAATGTAAAAATTGAGAGCTTTCTGAATACCAAAGGATGGATCCCAGGAATAAACAAAAATACCAAGACTGGAAAAACTTTTTTTATATCCACTGGTACTGGCATTATTGCCTCTGAACGAGATAGTAAAAACTTTGTTACCTCAAGACAAAATGCTTTTGACAAGGCAATGCTCGAAGCAAAGAAGGGACTAACAACTTTTCTAGAACAGGAAATTGGCGGTATCCTAGTTAATGAACGCGCGTCCCCAAGTGAAAGCCGGGAAAAGGAGAGAATTGAACGTTTAACAAGAGAAGGAATGGCGCTGCAAGCAGCCAAAGAGCAAGTGAAAGCGCTATCTGCTGATGCGGAGAGCTACAGTGACGCGATGGGCATCCAATCACTAGCTACTGCAGGGGCACAAGCGGAACGCCTTTTGAATTCAGAACTGGACCGAGAACTAATAGATAGAGGGTTTGATCCGAATCAGCCGGTAGAAGAGCAAACCATCAAGGAAATTTCAGAATCTGAAAATTTCAAAAGAGCTATAACAGCGGCCGCTAAAGCACGCTTAGTTGGTGTTCAGGCATACAGAACTTTTGAAGTAATACCTTCATCGGGAAGAGGCGAGATAGGCGTGGTAGCAATACATAGCCTAAGGCTAGAGGCTGTGGCCAATAGCCTATTCTCAGGAGATTCCAGCATAGTCCCTGTTGGAACACCTAAGGGATCTTTGAAAAACCAAATACCGACCAATAAAAGTGCGCTAATTACAACATTTGGAGCACAGGTAAAACGAGATGAGACAGGACAATTTACAATTGTGGCTTATGCACAACAAGGCCCCAGGTCTAAGTCTACACTCGCAATAAAATCAGCATATAAAAAAGCAGAACTAGTTGCTAAATCTCAAATACGTTTCTTCGCTGGAGAAATAATGGCGATCCAAGAGTCCCTCGATCAGTCAGAAGGAATATTAGAGTTTTCTGATGAAACATCACAAACAAATTTTGACGATAGCTACTATGAACACGTGAACTCGGTCGCCAAAAACCTCAAGATTTCTGGAATTAGAACTCTTTACAAATGGAAAAGCACGCACCCTTTAACCGGACACCAAATAGTTGGCGTAGTTGTTGCTTGGTCGGCATCTGACATGGATTTTTCTCGCGAGATGAAAAAGCGACTTGCCAGAGAACCAAAACGATCTAAGAAAAGTAAAGAATCTTCGGATGAGAGTAAAATGAATAATACGTCAACCAAAGGGGAGAGCGAAGCATATGACGCAAGTGGATCATCTCCTGACGATGACGACTTTTAGAATTTATAAAGAAGACGTTATTATAATTTTTTAACATTTCTATGGGGGAGTATAAATAATGAGACACCAGGTCCTTTTTTTCCTTTTTGTTAGCTTAGTTATATTTATTACACGTAGTGCGAGCGCCGGGTTTCTTGACGATCTGAAGGATACTCTGGAAGGCGCTGTAGGAGAAATTGAAGAACCCTTCGATGCGAAGAAAAAGGATCCCGGTCTGAATCAGGAGAAAAAACCAGCCGAAAGCTCCTCGACTTCACCAAAAAATGGCAAGGATATTGCTTCGAGCAATGCGATAATAAACTTCTTTTGCCCCCCACCTAAAGAACCAGAGAAACTTCCCAAGGATATGGCGGGCTTAGAGAGTGACTTCGGTAAGAGCGCTTCTGAATTAGCCGACATCTTCAAAAATAATAATCAAGCTAAGATACCCTTCATTTTGAATCTCAAGCAATATAACAATGCCTTTGATGGCCCCGAAATCAAAGAGGTGTTTAACAATTTTGTGGATAGCCGTGACCCTCGTTATTTAGCTCTGATTCGAGAAGCGAGCTTGAAAAATTATTCTCCGATGACTTGGGTAAGAAAGGCTGACGCCATGTTCGCTTATGGACTGGTTCACGTATATTACCAGAATGTTGGCGGCAATGCTGAAAAGGGCTACAAACTGATAAAAAAAGCAGCGAACGGAGAGAATTTAAAAAAGGGTCGCGATGAGTTTCTTCATACTCAATATGGCGCAACCTACATTGAGGGTACTCGACAGTACAATGGTTATGGAAAGGATATTAATCTATCAAAGGCCACAACATACATGAATAAAGCATATGAAGTTGCTCGTAATCGTAGCGATAATCTTGCAAAAACTGTCCAAGCAGAATTCCTTCGGTTGATTTTAGAACCTGATTTTCCTCACCCAAAATTGTTCGCAAACCTTGCAAAAGGCGCCGATTCCATGCGCCAAACGCTTGAACAGGAGTTTAGTTCCAGCGCTCGCAGTGCGAACCCAGTCATCCTCCAAAAATCTCAGAAACTTGCCGTAATGCGAAACAATTTATTAGCGGAAATTGGTTCAATTTCTGGGATGGGTAAGGATTTGGAAGAATTCAAGGTCAGAGCCAAACAATTGGCATCGCAAGCAAATCCAACAAATTCAGTTGTTAAAGAGACCATAATTTTGGGTGATGGCTTTACAAAAAAATTAGAGAAGCGTATGGGGTCACTCAAAAAACTAGACGAGGACGGCCTTATAAAGTTGGAGGCTGTCCATCAGGAAAATGAAAATTTGCTATACGCAACAGGCGAACTTGCTATTGGCTGGTTCTCGTATCAGGCATTTCAGATGTCAAGTGGTGGTGCCAGTTTGAATTTGTTCGAGACAGTGGAGATATTGAGAAATCTTGATGGTATGACAAATAGGATGTGTTCCGTTCGAAAGGCTATAATTGGTTTTGCAGAACGAACCGAGGTTACCATCAATTCAGAAACGGAATTTCAATATCCAGAGGGCATCTAAAATAAATAGATTACTCTCGCTGTGGGATCACTTCCATAACTGCGCTCGACTGGCTATCAAGCAATCGATTGTCCTTCGATAAGACCATGTAAGAAAGCTCCATGTCCTCTGTTGCTCGCACATCGCCATTGACCAACCGCTTTCTTATATTTGTGTCAGTTATTGCTTTAAAAGATATTTCGAGCAGCCCCTCATATAGAATATAGACTCGGGAAAGACGACTTGAAGCGCTGTCTCTGTTGGACATTTCTATATATTTATGAATTCCCCGATATCGTTGGTTGAAGATTTCTTTTTTGAAATCTGTATCGTAGATTCGGATATTCATTCCCACAGCTAGACCGACTTGTTTTCGATGTTGCGTCACTTGCTCTTCAGCGAAGTGCCAGCCTCGAAGTTTGACCTCTATTGCGTAATTTGGGCTAGGTAATGCTAGACCCATTCTCTTGCTGTCAGAGAATACAATCAGCATGTCCCTCGACGTGGCACGGGATATTCGGAAAGGAATTACCGGCGCTTTCGTAGCATCACCGAAAGCGGCAGTGGCGGCGAGGCCAACCATGTCTTGGAATATTTCAACAGTAGTTCCAATCGCAGCGCAGTCCTCTATCACACGATCCCGGTAGGTGAGAGGAGCCACCTGAAAGCTCCACCCTCTATTTCTTGCTTCGAACGAGTGAGAAGATAGATTTTTTTCATACCAGGCAGCTATACTGTCGCCAGTATTGTTACTTCCTGTAATCATCCCAAGAAATAATTCCGTTAAATTTACAGTCCTTAAGCCCTCATAGCTTTGTAGGTATTTCCCTCTTACCGGAAAAGTAGAAATGACGTTCCTTGTTTCAACATCAAAAAGAATATTATAACCAACAAGTCGAAGCACAACGTCCGTATAATCTTCCTGAGCGTCTAACTTGATAATCATCTCCGTGGCTAATGCAAATATCATTCCGAATTGCGTGGTTGCATAGCCCTCCATATCAAAATTAGGAAGGCCAACCTCCTTCCAATTTACACTCGAAAGCGCATTCCATAATGCCTTATTAGCTTTGCTTTGATTGGAGTTTCCTGACACTTTAATTTTCAGCGCATTGCGCGAATGAATTAAATCAGCGTGGGGGCCCGAGATATAACTGATTCCAGCCCAGTTTACGCTTTCGAGGATTTCCGCACGACCAGCAGAAGGGATCAATGATGTAAACCCACTTACCGCCGATACTCCGACTACAGAAAGAGCCGTATTAAGAATAGACCGCCTAGTCAGGTTAAGCGTTTGCATTTCCAGAACTTCACCTTGGGTACTAAATTGCACCAGGAAAGTTAATCACATTTTTAATCCGATGCCTTATTTAAGTTTTTTGGCATTAAGACGGCTAACGATCTCTTGGCCGGCCAGTTCACCTGCATTAGACAACGCATTACGAATAGCCTCGTTACCCTCAATGCCGCCGCTACGCTTTTGAATCGGTCCGATGACCGCTACCTTTTTTGGTAAGCGGCGGGAAAGATCGAGCACCTCACCAGTTACGCTAACCATAACGCTGAAGCCACCGGTACGTGTGTCCGGGATGGGCGTATTAATGTCGATTGTTCCAATTGCAAGGTATTTTATGTCACATTCCCGCAGGCCTGCAATTACAAGTTTTCTGGTCGCTCGGCTCATTCGACCATTCAGTGCGATTTCCTCCTGGATGATCTCAAGCTCTTCCCCACCACACATATCCAGAGCATCTAAATAATCAACTGGTTCAAATTGAGCAAGGCTTAGAACACTAGAAATTTTTGTGTCTATATCTATGGTAGAGACAAGTACGTACTCTCGCTTAGCGCTTGTAACAACGGCTCCTTTCTGAACTGTACTTCCGCCACTAGTGTCCTTTGAAATTGATTCCGTTTCTGCAGAAGCCGTCATAGTAGTTCCGTCATCTGCTGCAGATTCAGTTGCGCTTTCAGCCGTTTGCTCTTTTTCTATTTTAGTTCTTTTAGCTTCAAAAGTCGTGGTAGTACCCCCGACAGTGGCCATCGCCTGCTTTGCAGCAAACACCCAAACCATGTAGCTGCCATCGCCACCAGAAACAGCTGCCTCAGAGGATGAGATAAATATTCCATCCAGCAGAGCGGTGTTGACCTGAATCTTGATCTTGGTTTGAACTTCCTTGATATCCTTGTTTACATCCTGCTTTTCCGTAAGAACGGAAACATAGTTTTCTAGATCTCCAAGAATCTGATCTTTCTTAGCCAGGTATTCTTGAATTCGACCGGCACCAAAACAAATCGCTGTATACTGGTTAAAGGCTTGAACAATTGCCCTGTGCCGCCCCTCCTGAAGAAACTCAGGTTTTGGATCTGAATCAAAGGCTCCCTTCCTTTCGTAAGGAACTTGAGACAGGCCAACCCACGGACGTAACGGATCGCACTCTGCGGCAGAAACAGGGTCGGTCGCAATTAGCTGAAAAAACGCCACAAACATTACTAGAGATCCAAGATACAACTTCATAGCTCCTAATGGCCTTTCTGAGAGATTAGACCGAGATGATAATACGTTATTGTCCATCGTCAAAATACTTGAGACAGCTGGCGCACAAGATCGGGTCTCCTCAAAAACGCCCCGTCTGCCGAAGGCGGTAGCTGAAAACCCCAACTTTGTACGTACGACGGCGCTCGCACCGCGGTTCAGGGACCCGGGCGGTGGTTATCGTAGCCGTGTCAGAGGGTACCGGGACCGACCCTAGGCGATCGACAGCGCAAAGTTCAAGGCCGTGAAACACCCGGGACAAGAACTTCGCCCAGCCAAATTGGTACACTTTACGCCGCCCGTGGCCGATTTTTACACCGCCGCTGACACCGCATGCCAAAAACGCGCGCTGCGCTGGTGCGGTTCTGAGAGCACTCGACTAGTCGAGTGCTCATTGCTGGGCCAAGAACCCACTTCCCAAAGAAGTCAAAGAGGTAAAAAGAAGCTATAGAGGTAAGCAGCCGCTCTGTAGCATCGTTGTAGGCGTGGTGGCCCGAGTTGCTGCGCCGCTTAACATCGGCATCGCGTGCCCCCAACGTTTCGGGACGTTACTGATTATGTCGCGCAACCCTGTCAGACCTACTACCTCACATCAGGCAGCGTTACAACCAAGCGGCGCACGACGTCGCCGATCATCGAGGGCAGCTGGTCCGCGTCCTGGTTGAAGATCGTTGCTTCGGCGGCGGCGAGGGGCAGCGACATCAGCGAGAGCGGAAGGCCGCCGTCGGAGCGGCTCGTGGTGTGCGCGGCGCGCCACAGAATGGCATCGTCAGCGCTGCGCGCCAATCTGACTTCCAACCCGATCTGTTTCCGTGACCAGACGATAAAATGACTGTCGTCTATATCTTTGAGGCGCCACTCGAGATAAGCCGGGCAATGTTCCGTACGCGCGAGATAGCGCCTGTCCACTTCATCGCGGGTGTCGAGGGCCAGATCACGTTCGGCCGCGCGGCGCTCGCGCGGCCCGATAACGCGGCTTATCTTCTGGCCGAGGCGGAGCGCGATCGCCTGCTCGATCAGAGCCGCAAGCCCCAAGGGCATGCTGGCATCCACCGCCGACAGAACGACGACGCATTCGGGCGGGTCGCTATGGAAGGCGTCGGCCACTTGGTAAAAAACATCGCGCGAGAACGGCGTCGCGCTTTCCGCGCTTGCGTCCATGTCCCGGTAGTTGGTCTGCATGCAGGCACTGAGCGCGCCGGCGACTAACAGCAGGGATATCGCGCTGAGCCAGATCCGTTTCACGACCATTTGTCAGGCCGGCAAGAGCGTCCGGCTTTTGAGAGATCGATGCGGCCTAGGATCGGCTGGTCGTCGAGGCGAATGCCTTCGACAAGGACCATGTCGCCGTCCCGGCGGTAGTGCGCGCGGATGGTCGCGGCGCTGGCGTAGCTTTCGCCGACAAGCGCCTTAAGCCCACCAAGCAGTAGGGCGTCGAGACGGCGCGGAAAGAGGCGCACATTTTCCGCCGGGCGCAAGTCGCCATGGAACGCACGGATGCGGGCAATGCCATCCTTTTCATCCAAGGTGAGGCGGCCTGATGGTTGGCGTACGAAGCCGCTATAGCGGTCCATATTGAGCCGCCAGGGCCGTCCTGCCTCGCCCGTGCGGTTATAGAGGCGGCCGCCTGAGTCGATGACCGCGATCTCCATGCCGTAGCATGCCTCGAACAGGCGGTAGAGGGCACGGCGCTGAATCGCCGATACGGGCCAGGCGATTTCGATTTCCGGCCCCGAGCCATGCTCCAGAATACGCAGCAGCACACGTCCCTCGGCCTCGACCGTGGGGCCGAGTGTTACAGATTGTACTTCCGAGCGCGCAGCACTAACGATGTCCGGTCGTGGCGAAGAGTCGCGCTGCGTTTCCACGTTTTCAGATGGGGCGGCGACCGTTCGCGTTTCGACTACGACCTGTTTGGATACCGGGCGTGGCCTTGGACGCGGCACCATCTTGACCACCACTTTCTCCGCCGGAGCAGCTTGGGATACGGGCTTACTGTTTGGGGATATTGTTACGTCGGCGGCTCCGGCCTTTGATGCTGCTTTTGCCGCAGGCTCAATCGGCTCCACGGTCTCGGGTAGTGCTTGCGGCGATCTTTTGCTGATCGACGTTGAGGGTTTAGGCGCCTCGGCCACTTGTTTCGCTTCTGGTGACGGCGGAATTTTCGGTACCGGAGGTGGCGGCAGCAATAGCGGCAAGGCAGATTCTGGCGCTTCTTCGCTCGACGCGTTTGGCATGCTCACCTCGATCTGCGCTTTTGCTATCTCCAACTTAGTTTTTTGTTCCGGGCCGGCGACCAGTTCGGGCAGGATGCGCATCAACAGAAGCGCGGCGACTGTCGTGGACGCGCCGAACGCAAGGAGGTGCTTCATCGGCTTCCGCCGCACCGGCTCAGCGCGCCGTCTTGTCGGCGAACATGAGTTCCATGTCCTCGGCAAGCGCGTTCAGAGCATCGCGCCGCTCGCGCGCCGCCATGGCGGTGACGTACACGATCGTGGCCTCGCCTTCGGCCGTGTCGGCTGGCGGTGACGCATCGTCGATATTGAGCACGACGGCGCGGCGACGCGCGACCTCGGGATCGCCGAGAGGCGGGAGACCCTCTCTGACACCCCCCCGAGGCCGCGCACCACCCAAGGGCACCGTCTCACCGCGAGCAATTTCTTTATCACCCGAAGGCTGCTCCTCAACCATGGCGGCCCGAGGTGCCTCAAGCGGCTCAACGTCGACGGCAGACACGGGGTTTTCTACTGTGCGCGGCGGATTACTCTCAATTTGTCGTGCCACCGATGCGTCGTGGGTCTCGGTTAGCTGTTCGATGACGGGTTCGGATTCCGGCCCGGGCCTCGGCGCCGAGCGTTCGGCCGACTTGCGATCGACCGGCGCACTCTGTTTAGGCTCGGTGACCGCCTCGGCACGGCTTTCCCGGCGCGTCGCCGGCTGCTGCCGGGGCTCCGAGCGATCGACCTCCACGTCACCGCCTGAGCGGTTTTTATCGATCGTCGTCTCGACCTTTTCCTTGGCCCATTCGAGGTCGCTCTTAACTCGCGATTGCTCGCTCTCGCCGAGGAACAAATAGGCCAGCGCGCCAGCCACCAAGACATTGAAGATCCAGAGCTTCATGTTGTGCTTCCTTCCACTTGTGCGAACCGTGCCGCGATGCGCGTCTCGGTAACCATGATCATTGCGCGGAGCGCCGCTGCGGTCGGTACACCGACCACGCTGGTTAGGAACGCCATGCTGAAGTGACGGGTGAGTTGAGCGATCACGTCTTGCACCGTATCGGGCGTTAATTGCTGCTGTGACAGCGCCGCGATGCCAAGCGAGATACCAAGCAGAGTATAGGTGAGCCCGAGTGTCGCCACGCCGTTGGCGGCGTGCATGCCGGCCTCCAGCCAAATTCTACGGCCCTTCGTCGCCATGCCACCACGTTGCAGGCAGAGCCAGCAATAAAGCGTGAACAGAACGAGGCACGAGAACAATAATAGGAAGGTCACGCCGAAGGCCTGGTGTACCCAGTCCATGATCTCGCCGATGCCGGCAGAGGTGGTCATGGCCGCGATGGCCAGGGCGAGCACAATAGCGCCCAGGAACCAAGTCAGCGCCTTCGAACCGGAACCGTGCGCTGCGGTATCCATGTCAACGCCTGCCTCGGCTGGCGCTCATCAACGACTGGGTGGTGAGGCCGAGCTGCCCGAGCCAGATGTCGATCACCGAGACCTGCTGCTCCGAGGCGGAATGGACCATAAAGGTGAGATCGTAATTGGCGAAGGCCCGGCGCACTGTCGGCGTGTTGCGCCCGGCCAAGCTGTCGTCCCGGAGCACCATGCGTTCGAGATCGACCAGCCTGTGGCGCGAGATTTCAACCTTGCCAGCGCGCTCATTTGCCTCCAGGTCAGCGGCGCGCAGAGTCTCGATCAGAATTGCGCGCTCACGCTCCATATTCTCCACCGTGCCGGCTTCTGCCTGCACGGCGAAGGAACCGATCACCGCCGTTAACGCCAGTGCAGCAACGCCGCGCCAGCAGAATCTATTCATGTAATTACGCATGGTTCTTTCTCCTCTCATTGGCCGACAAAGAATTTGACGGCGCCCGTCAGGCTCTCGCCTTCCGGAATATCGCTGTCGATGAACTCGGCATCGGAGACCTCTTCGGATAGCGCCGTAGCGTCGAGCGCCACCAGCTTTGCCATGTAGCCGAGAACGGTTTCCTCCTGGCCGATCAGCTCGAGTTCGGCCTGCGCGTCGGCGATTAACTGGCGCACATAGGCCTCGCGCGTTACGGGCACGCCGTCCACTTCCGGCCCGCGGCTCATGGGATGCTCCTCGATGGCGCGCGATAGCGAGTCGATGGCTGAAAGATTGGTGGCGAATTGTTGGGAATATTTGCTCTCCGGCGCCACGCTGGTCTCCAACAGTTCCATATCAACGCCGGAGATGGAGGTTTCGAAGCGCGCCCGTGCGGTTGTTTGGCGCTCCATCAACTCTCGCCGCGCTGGTGTCAGACTGGCATCCTCCTGGCCCATGCGCTTCATAAGCCCTTCCAGAACGCCCGACTTCTTCTCCAGCGCCTTTCGGCGTAAATCGATCTTGCGCGAGACCAAGTCTATATATTCCCGTTTCTCCACCAAGAACTGGTGGCTAATGTCTGTGCGTACCTCACCCTCCGAGGCTTGGATAGCAGCTTGAAGGTCGGCCAGTGTTTCTGACTTGAAGCTGATCTCCGTGTCGATGTCTCTTAACGCTTGGCCCAGCTCGGAGCGGGTAAAATCCTGCTCCAGCGAGCGCTTGATGTAGCTCGCGGGGAGCTTGACCAGACGCTCGCTGGCCTGAGGCTGCCACGATGGATCCCCGCCGCTAGCGTAAGCCGGGACAGCGATGGCGCCGGTTGTCGCAACGGTAAGAGCAAGCCCGAGGATCAAACCGCGCGGCGATCCCCCGATATCGAGTTTGGGTAGGACTGACATAGCTATCCCCTTCCGTTAATTGCGTTGCCAATAGCGCACGCGCCTGAGTTCGGCCTTGAGTTCGGGAGCGACATTGACTACCGAGAACTCGCCAAGCACGGCATCATCCGCTTCGCCCAGTACCAGCGAAATGGTGTCGCTGAACGACGCACCGTCGGCGTAATAGAGATCACTGCCGGCAAAGGCGGTCTTGAACTTGCCGAGGTTTTCACGCGCCGCGGCGACGTCGCCGCCCTTAAAGTAGTTCTGAATGGAAAGCGCATAGGCGCGCATTCGCTCCTCAGGCGCGAGACGCGCGCTCTCCGGACCGAGCGCCGCTTCGCAGCCCTCAATCATGCGCGCGCTTGCCAGATAGCGCGCCGGCGAGCCGGCCCGGCGAGCCTTGGCGTCGAGCGCCAACGCCTCGTCCCGACAATCGCGGAATTCGCGCATGGCCGTGACCTCGGCGTGGCGATCCTCGCGGAAGCCGATCCCGCCTTCGGGCTGGCTCAGGATACTAGTATTACAGGCCGCCAGGGCCAGCGCCGTGAAGCCGATAGCGGCGACGGTCGAAAAACGGCGTTTGTATGCGTTCAGTGAGGCAATCATCCTTCTACCCTCATAAATCCGTTGCTGTGAACGGGTCTATGAAAGGGGTAGAGGGATTATTTAGGGCAAGACAGCATGATGCGCGGTGGTTATCGACATGCCGCTTTGGCCAGCGGCGGTGAAATCACCAGCTTTCAAGGATTCGTAAACCCCTGCAGCGATCGCACTTTCGGCGGAGAGGACGTGCAATTCATACTCGAACGGTTTCTGCATACGAAGCAGTAGGTTGATGCGCCAGGTGAGGGGGGCGGAAAGAGGCTGGGCTCCTTTTAGGGCGACGGGCATGGGATCATTTTCGATATAGCGGCCGGATATCTCCTCGATAACCAAAGCCATGTAGGGTTGGCCCGGCAGCGGGGCTAATTTGAATTCGATGGCGCATAGTTTATCCGCGGTTTTCGACGTGAATTCGCCTGTACTTGCGGGCTCTATCTCAGCCAAAACGCCGCTGTTGGCGCCGAAATGCACCGCGGGGCAGTCACCGGTAGCGGAAGGGTGGACCTCGAATATCGAGATAACAGACCCCGCCTCGATGGCTGTGGGGGGAGGCTCGGTCAGTTGCGCCAGTTTTTGCTCTGGCTTTACCTCTGTAATGAGTGGCGATGTGACGGCGATTGCCAATTCGGGCTCGGCCGCTGGTTCCGGCTCGGCCGCGGCCGATGTTTCCTGAACGGCCTCGGCAACGGGCGGCACGGGTTGTTCCGGGATCAATTCGCCGGGAAGTATCAGCCCGGCAGCAATCGCCGCGGCGACCAACACCAAAATCAAAAACCCCAGTACCGCTCGCTTGCCGCGGTGCTGGTCTGTGGACCGATCGGCGGCGGCAACGGCGGCCGCATCCGTCAACCCTGCACGGCGCGTCAGGGGGGTGCAGATCGCTTCCAACAATTCGGGCGCCGAGGCCACCGCGCGCCCTTCGATCTCGGGCGGCAGATCGGCGCTAGACAGGGCCTGGGAATTCTCCTTGGGCACATAGAGCAGGACTTGTTTGCCCTCTTTTGCCAACGCCTGAAGCTCGCCAAGCGCACAGTGAATTTTTTCCGGCACCTGCGTCACGCCGCCAAACTTGAGATCGTTATCGACCTGGCCGGTCAGCCAGATGGCGCGCTCGAAAGGATCGTCGGGGCCGGCTAACAGCCCTTCGCGCGCCAGGGCATGAGCGGCAAAGACGGCCAATTGCCAGCTTTTTCCCTGATTGATGCTGTTGGAAAGGTCGAGCCGAAAGGCTCCCGCCTCAAAGGGGCCGAATTCTCGCTCGATGATTCCGGAAGGGCGCTTTACGAAATCGTCATAGCCGGCGCCGATGGGCAGCTTCTCGGTGGTGCGTTTCAGGCACACCATGGATTCCGTGATGCCTTCCTCGCGCCAGATGCGCTCGACCTGGACGGGGCCGCTTGGCGTGCCGATGTAAATTCGGGTTTTCACGAGCGGCGAAAGATGACGGTGTTTTTGTCCATGAGGCGGATTAGCAAGTCGGAGCTGTTTTCAAGCAGTAGCTGAACCTTGCCGTCTCGCGGCGCTTCCAGCGGAACCTTGTGGCAATTGTCGAATTGATCGCAGAGGAACAGCGTTGACGCCAGTGCATTCGGTTCCTCCGTAAATTCGACAATCACGTAGGTCTGGCTCGGCTCGGCTCTGGAGGGGACAAATCGTAGCCGGCAGCCGACGCCTTCGCGAACGCTCTCCTTGCCCGATTCCGCCGCGATTGCCAAAGGTATGAATAGTGCCGAAAACTTCTCCACCAAACGCCGATAATCGGCGCGCAGCGACGCGCTATCCTTGAGAGTGGCTTCGACCTCTGGATCGGTCTCTGCTTCCCCGACATAAGCATACAACCGGGCAAAGGAAAGGCGTCCACCAGAGGGCGCATCGTCCAACGTCAATTGCTCCAGCCGATGAAACGCGCCGAACATGCGGCTGGCCTGTTCGACGGCGTTTTGGTCACCAGGATCGAATATTGGTTTCATCCACTCTCTCCATAGAGACGGTGAAATCCGTCTTTGAAACATTCCGTGTCGGCCTCGAATTGTCCCTCAAGGCCGGGCGGCGAAGCATCGATTTCACTGGCCATTTCATGCCATGCGGCGAGCCGATCCCTGACGCTGAGCATCACCTCCATGCCCGTCCGATGGCCCACGATGAGATCCGAGTTCGATTGGACCACCTCGTCAAATCCCTGGCGATTCAGTTTTTTGAAAGCGCGGCGCGCCGCCAGCATGTGGGCGTCGATGACCGTATCGTCTTCACTGTCCGCCTCGTCATGGGCCGCCTGATGCAAAATCCAGGCGCTGGCTTTCAGTGTTTCTGAGGCGTGCGCGCCCAATTCGCCGATGCGTTCGACGCGACGGATAAAATTCTCCGTGTCCGTGCAGGAAGCGATCTTATCGATCTCTGCGCCCACCGTTCCAGAACGCGCCGCCTGCGTCAGACGGGATTGCGTGAAGCCGAACGTCTCATAGCGCAGCAAGGATAAAGGCCAAGCCATAGCCAACGGTCCCCAATCCATGAGCAACGACACATCCTTCTGCTCCCGATTGTTGAGGAAACGAATACGGCTGGCCGGTTCAGATTCCAATAGTGGCAACGGCGATTGCCATTCGCCTTCCAGTTCCATATCCGCCGTCAGAATATCGGGCGAGATTTCCCCCGCGTTACGGTCCTGGCCGATCGACGCCGGGCGCGCCACGGCGCCTTTGCTCTTTCCCCCTTCAATGGCTTTGACGAAGGCGACGAAGGCGCGGAGAGCCGAACGGTATTGCTTAAAGTCGTTGTCTTCATTCGCCTCGGTCTGCACGCACCAGAAGGAAAGAATGACCGCGTCGCTTATCTCCGCTTCCCCGCCACCGTTCACTTCCGAGAGGTACGATACTATTTGCTCGAACTTGCCTTGTTCCTGGGCTGCCCGTAAATGATCGCCAAGATATTCGTAGAGTTGACGTGAAATCTGGTTGGCGGCTTTGCTCACCGCCTGTTGCCGTGTCGCCTTTTTCAGCATCTGCGAGAAGGCATCATCGGCGGCCTTATAGCCGACAGTCTCCAGGAGAAAATACATCAGTGCAGCTAGAACCGGCATGCGCGCAAACGGCACGTTGAAGCGGCCGTCTTCATAGCTGATGACGATGCCTTCGGTGGTAACCTCGAAGCCAGCGCGGCGCCAGCCTCTCCTCTCTAGCCGCTTCGCGACCAGGCCGCGAAAGGCGCTCGACGAGGCGCGTTTGCCGGAGAAAAATAACACCTCCCAGCCATCTTCGCCGTTGGCGTCGGCGATATTCACCAGATGGCAGAGTTGCAGGATCAACATGGCGTAGTTTCGACAGGCCACGGCCTTGGCTAGGTCGCGCGAGACGCTATACGGAAACATCAGCTCGCCATCCGCCGCAGTCGCCTCGGCGGCATTGCGGAAGGCCGCACGTAGGGAATCGCTCAGTCCCGCCTCGAAAGCGTGCCGCTTAGCGTCTTGTGCATCCATTTGCGATAGCCTCCCGACCAAACTTCCTTTCTATACCGCTTATGCAGGATATTGACCCGCTTTACAAAATTCCGCGTCGCCGGAATAACTCGCGCGCCTGGCAAATCGCCAACTGCGGAGCCACCATTATAATAGGACAGCGCTAGATCCACGCGGCCATGGTAGCGCGCGATCAGGCGGCGAAGGAAGTGAATGCCGAGCCTTATATTAACGCGTGGTTGCCACAGGAGTTCCGCTTCGACGCCATATTCATCTCGTGCCGTCGCAGGCATGATCTGCATCACACCGCGCGCACCCTTGTGGCTGAGTGCACGCGGTTCGAAATTCGATTCCGCATGCGCCACGGCCAGCGCCAGGGCGACTGGCAGGCCGAGATCGAGCGCCTCCGTGACCACCATGGCGCGGATCGCGTCCGGCTCGTGCGTGGATTTAGCTCTGGCTTGATTGGCCGCCAATGCGGCAATAAGAATGGCGGCTACGACCGCACCTCCTACAAACCACAAGCCGTTTTGCGTGCGCATGAGTTTTAACCATCGTGCCATGTGACGATCGGGGTGAAATCGTCCAGCGTGCCCCGCGTCTGGATCAGGCGCATCTCCAGTGTGTCGTCAAAATCGTCCAGCGTGCCGCCAAATTGAGGCCGTTCTGAGCGTTGCACCGCGGTGCTGGGGGTGTTGACACTTACCGTTACCCGGGCAGAGACGGGCGGCCCGGCACCGGGCGGCGTATCGGAACCGTATTCAAAATGATTTGTGCGCGCCGGCTGCCAGCCCTCGTCCGGCGCCTCGGCCAGTGCCCACACCGTGGCCTGTTCGGCGTAGCGCCTTTGCCATTTGAGCACGGCCTCGACATATTTGCGCGTCGCCGGCAACGGCTCCATGCTGGAGCGCGTGTGCATCACACTGCCGCCATTATAGTGCGACAACGCGAGATTCCAGCGGCCGTCATAGCGCGCGATCAGTTTCTCCAAAAAATCGATGCCGAGCTGTACGTTAAGGCGCGTATTCCACAACTCGTCGGCCTGCACACCATACTCACCCATCGCCGTCGCCGGCATAATCTGCATCACGCCGCGCGCACCGGCGGTGCTTAACGCCTTCGGCTGAAAGTCCGATTCGACTTTCGCAACCGCCATGGCGAGCGACGGCGGCACATGGCTGTTCATCGCCTCCTCGACCACCAAACGGCGCACATCGGCGCGCGTCGACGCCTCGGCGGGGCTCAGTACGGCGAGGTTGAACGCCGTTATCATTAAAGCCGCTAAGATCAGTGATAAATACTTCATGGGTCCCGTTCCTCTAGGGTTTGCATCCAGCGCGTATCGAGCGTGGTTACTTCCAGTTCAGCGGTAGCGATCATCTCGCGCACGGCCATGGCTTCAGCTATCGAAAGATCAGGAGCAATCGCCAGCACCCGGTGTCCGTCAGCCATAAGCGCTGAGGGCTCGATGGGCTTGAGCGCGCCGTCATAGAAGCTCCCGCGCCAGTGGACGATCACCTTATCGGCAGCCACGGCCCGCACCGAAGTGGCCTCGGTTCCGGCAGCGGCGAGATTGGCGAGCCGAATGCCCTCCTCAAGGCCCGGCGCGCGGGCACTTTGAGCCTGCATGGCCGATCCCATGGAGAGCATCGCCAGCACCATGATGCTGAAAAACGCCATCGCCAGCGCCAGGGCGATCTCGGTCATCGCGTTCGATTGATACTCGGAATACATGAAATTTCCTCTTGCCGGATAGCGCGCAATTCAACTGCGCTCTATTCGAAGTTTGTTGCCTTCTTCCATATATGGAGAGGGGTGGGCAGCTTTTTACGAAGCCGGGCCTAAATCACGGTTGGTGAATTTGAAGCTCCTCACTCCACCACGTTGATTACCGTACTCGCCTCGTTCATGGCCACGCCCGCAAGGGCGCGGAACAGGTTGGGCAACTCGTGTTTCATGGCGGGCGGGAGAGGCGCAAATTCGTCTTGAGCGAACTCAGGCGGTAATTGGTCGGCTACATCGCTAGAGAGGGCAAAGCATTTGACAAGCTCCTTGCCGGCGGGCGGCATGATATTGAATTCGAAAGGGAAGCGCTGCCCGGGGATGGTGTACAGGCGTCCGCCTTCGATCTTCGCCTCCTTCTGGAAGGGGTTGGGGAAGATTTGGAATACCTTGCCGTTCTGCTGTAGATAGTAGCAATGGAGCCAAACGTCCCTGTCAGTTTGTATCAATAGGTTCATCTTTTCGCCGACGCGGTAGACGGGATCGCGACCATTGTCAGTAGTGAGGGTAAATTTGACCGGCCCCATGCCGTCCTTTCGGCGCCAGACACCGAAATCTCCTTTCGGCCGCATCACGACATTACCAATGTCAGATGCGAGCACGCCCCCCTTCCATCCAATGGAGCCGCCACCTGGCGCCGTCAAAGACAGATGCACTTCAATTACGGCGCCCTGGACCCAGTAGGTGCCGGTCAGGGTATAGGCGCCGTCCTTGGCACCGAGATTTTCGTCCCTGAGATCCTTCTCCGACAACTCGATGCTGCGCATGGCGTTTAACTGGTCAGTGCTCAATTCGACGCGTTCGACGCGAATTTTTTTGCCCGACAGGGCATTCGCATAGTGAGTCTTGAAAGCGACGGAAAGGCCGTCCTCTAGGTAGAAGGAAAATTCCGTCAATTCGCCGCTGGCTTCATAGCGAATGCCGCCCAGGCGTAATATGCGCAATTCACCGGCGCTTTTTGCAAGCTTGCGGACGGCATCCTGCACGGCGGCATCCTTCATCCGCGCATCAAGATTACGCCCATATTCGGACCGCCACGGCAAGCGGCGCGGCATGGCCTGGGCGAGTGTCTGCGAATTTGTGTTTACCGCTTCGTAGGAAAGCGTCAGTTCATCGCCGATACGTTCTATCCGCCCGACGATTAGCGCATCGACCTGATTACTGTCGAGAATCGCCGAGATGGCGTCGTTGTCTGCTGAATCCATACGCCCGGTTTCGATCATGTTTTCGATGAGCGCCTTTAGGCTGTCGCGGCTCATTATCCTGAAGCGCTTGTTAGTTATTTTATTCAGACCGAAAGCCAGATGATCGTTGAACTCGCGGCCTTTGACAGGAACCAGCGGTAGTTCTTCATCCCTGAAGGGTGCTATCGCAATTTTTCGCAGGCCTAGACTGGAGCTCTCGGAGATTGTTGGAAAATTCGCGTGGAGCTGCGTTACCAACTCGGCCGCGATCCTACCGAATATGGCACGCTCCTCCTCCAACTCGTCCGCGAGCTCCTGAAGTTGCTCATTGGCTGGCAGGTAAATCACGGCGACCTCGACCCGACGATTAACACCAGAATTTGGGTTCAGAGGGTCTTTCAGGCGGGCTTCGCCATAGCCCATTGCCTTTATGCGCGTGGAATCAACGCTATGTATCTCAACCAAATACTTGTGTACCGCCGTTACGCGGCGCTCAGACAGCCCCTGATTGTAGGCGTCCGAACCGGTGGCATCCGTGTGGCCGGCGATTTCGAAGCGGGCGGCCGCCAGCTCTTCCGAGGTCAACGCCGCGCCTAGTTCGTCGAGTTGATGAAGAGCAATGGGCGTGAGGATCGCCGAATTTAGTTCAAAATGTACATCGAGATCTATCGAGCGCTTCGATCCGCTGCTGTGCTCCGGCAGGAATTTAATGGGTGCGAGACTGCGCAGAATTTCCGTCCTGTCGGTGATCTCAGTTTCGCTGACGAGGAAACCAGTTGGCTTCTGCTTGGCTTTACTCGATTCCTCCGTGAGGTTTTTCTCTCCTTCGCTACCGGGCGATGATTCGCGTAGCGTGTCGTTGAGGTTCGCCGCTTGCGCTCCGGGCGCGATCAACCCAGCCGCGCTCGACACTAGCAGCCCAGCAAACGCAATCAGGCGAATTTTCGACGCAACATGCCGCAAAGTGACTGTATTAGAGCCGTGTTGAAAGCAGAAGCGCTTCGACCTTTCGGTAGAAATTGTCATCTTCCCCTTCGAACGCCGATGCGCTGATTTACTACACCACGCCTAAATACTTTCAGTTCGCAGTCGGCAATTTCTCTATTCCGTAGACACCTGCTTGACCGTGGGGATAAACCACGCGGCCCTTAATGCCCAAATGCTCGAGCACCTTTTGCAGGTTCCGCGTCAACCGGGCGCTATCGATGCTGGTCTCGTACCAGACCTCGTGATGTAGCGTCATGGCCTCGATGGTGCGGTGGTGCTCGTAGCCCTTGAAGGTGACGAGATAACTGCTGATATCATGCATCTCATCAACGCTAATATTGTCAAAGACCAGGGTGTAAGCCGTCGGCAAGCCGCCCTTTTCGCCATCATCCGCAATTGAGCCGCTGAGACCAGCAGATACCAGCCGCGCATCCACCAGATCGCCCAGAACCTCGCCCAAATCCCGCGAGAGGATTTTTGCCTTGTCGCCGGTAGATTCGATAACGCATTCATAGTCGCAGCTTAGCGCCACGCGCCAAGTGTTAGGCGAACCCACTTCAAAATTGCCCAGGCCCGTGCCGGCCTTAACGTCCAGCAAGCGGCCCTGTATGCGCGTGTGAACGATACCGGTATATTCCTTTTCTTCCACAGAGGCGTAGATCGTGAAGATCAGGACCACATCCACAGGCGGGCGCGTGATGCTGCGGGCGATGTCGATCAACTCTGGATCGGCGCGCCTGATACGGTTCTGCGCACTGTTATTAAGCGTCGCCGCTGTTTCATCAACAACGGTGAATCCCTTCTGAATGAGCTGATTGGTCAGCGCATCCTGAACCCGCTCATAAACGCGGTTGTAGCGCGGTATCGAATGATCGTCCGCCGTTTCGCCCAGGATCAATATATTTGGAGCATCGGCCGCCTGAATTTGTGCTGGTGACGTTGTGCACGCCACCGTCAATATTCCCAAGACGCCTATTACATATGCCAGCTTCATTTCTCAGCCTTCCCACAAGATTTACGCAAATGGTCTATGATGTAAGATCGTTATGCAAGGTCCAGGGCGGTTTTTCTATATGCCTCTTACCCCAATGGGCGTCAGGAAAAACCACGCATTGCTGATTGTTGACTCCTGTTATTCGGGCACTCTGTCGCGTGGGATTGCTGCAACCTCAAAAGAATCTGCAGATCGTTTGAAGTGGGGTTAACCCCCTCAAACGGTGATCAGGAGCGATGATTGAACGCCTAACCTCATGAATGGTCGAAACGAACAGTGACAAAAGCTGACAACAAAGATCTTGTCGAAGCGGGCCGCGAAACGCGTTTCGGGGTCGACTGGCCGGGCCGTCGATGCCTTGCCAAGACACGTCGAAGCACGCCCTGCCAGAAGGCGGCGCTC
>Ga0209501_10001975_pt1 | contig 21950 bp, 24 predicted proteins | sample ArcticOcean_MG_C_4_FD_187434 | JGI IMG/M metagenome (GOLD analysis project Ga0209501, IMG submission 187434) | Marine microbial communities from western Arctic Ocean - ArcticOcean_MG_CB4_134 (SPAdes) (version 2) | ecosystem: Environmental > Aquatic > Marine > Oceanic | place: Arctic Ocean...
TTTATTTTTTTTTTTAGATTTATTCATCTATAATTAAGTTTTTTAAATACAAATAGCCTTGTTACTTTTGTAGTGCATAAATTAGATAAATATATGTCAATTCCGACAAAGTTCCTTCCAAAGGCAGTTGAAGATAAATGGTATAAGTATTGGTTAGAAAATGATTTTTTTAAATCTATTCCTGACAAACGTATACCATATACAATTGTAATACCTCCTCCAAATGTAACAGGAGTTTTACATATGGGGCATATGCTGAATAATTCATTGCAAGATATACTTATTCGTCGAGCAAGAATGCAAGGCTTTAACGCGTGTTGGGTTCCAGGAACTGATCACGCTTCAATAGCTACAGAGGCTAAAGTTGTTGAAAAACTTAAAACAGATGGAATTTTAAAAAATGATCTAACACGTGAGGATTTTTTAAAGCATGCTTGGGAATGGACAGATGAATACGGCGGATTTATACTTGAACAACTAAAGAAAATAGGATGTTCATGTGATTGGGATAGAACAAAATTTACTTTAGATTCTGAAATGTCAAAATCAGTAATCAATGTTTTTATTGATTTATTTAATAGAGGATTAATTTACAAAGGTTACAGAATGGTGAATTGGGACCCACAGGCTCAAACTACTTTGTCAGATGAGGAAGTTATATATCAAGAAAAATCAGGCAACTTATATTATCTTTCATATAAGATTGATGGTCATGATGAATCCCTTGTAATTGCAACAACAAGGCCTGAAACCATACTTGGGGATACTGCAATTTGTATTAATCCAAAAGATGATCGATACAAACATTTACATGGAAAAAAGGCCATAGTGCCAATAGTTGGAAGATCTATACCAATAATATTAGACGAATATGTTGATATTGAATTTGGCACAGGTTGTTTAAAAGTTACCCCAGCCCATGACCCCAATGACAAAAGTTTAGGAGAAAAACACAAACTGGATTTTATAGATGTTTTAAACCCAGATGGTACTCTAAATTCATTGGGCTTACATTATGAAGGACAAGATAGATTTGTTGTTAGAAAATCAATAGTCAAAGAAATGGAGAGTCTCGGATGTCTTGTAAAAAAGGAAAATCATTTAAGTAAAGTAGGTAGGTCAGAAAGAACCAATGCAATAATAGAACCCAGAATTTCTGAACAATGGTTTTTAAAAATGGAAAGTTTAGCAAAACCTGCTATAGAAGCTGTTTTAAAAACCAACGAAGTTCAATTAATTCCAGAAAAATTTAAGAATACTTACCGTCATTGGATGGAAAATATTACAGACTGGAATATATCTAGACAATTATGGTGGGGTCATAGAATTCCGGCATATTATTATGGTGAAAATAATGATAATTTTGTGGTCGCTGAGTCAATAGAAAAAGCTTTAGAATTAGCAAGGATTAAATCTGAAAATCCTAATATGTCAATTTCTGATTTAAGACAAGATGATGATGTTTTGGACACATGGTTTTCTTCTTGGCTATGGCCAATTTCAGTGTTTGATGGAATTAATAAGCCTGATAATGAAGAAATAAATTATTATTATCCAACTCAAGATTTAGTAACAGGTCCAGATATTTTATTTTTTTGGGTGGCTAGAATGATAATGGCAGGTTATACATTTAGAGATAAATTTCCTTTTTCAAAAGTTTACTTAACAGGAATAGTTCGTGATCAAAAAGGACAGAAAATGTCTAAACAATTAGGTAATTCTCCTGACGCATTAGGTTTAATTAATGAATATGGGGCGGATGCTGTAAGAGTTGGGCTTATGCTGAGTTCTGCAGCTGGAAATGATTTGTTATTTGATGAGAGTTTATGTAAACAAGGTAAAAATTTTGCTAATAAAATTTGGAATGCATATCGTTTAATTGATGGCTGGAAGATTGATTCAAATATTGATCAACCTGTTGCTTCAAAAGACGCAATAATATGCTTTGATAACACCTTTAATAAAGCTTTAGAGACTATTAATGACCATTTTGAAAAGTATAGAATTTCAGATGCATTAATGAAAGTATATAAGTTAATATGGGATGACTTTTGCTCATGGTTGTTAGAAGTGATAAAGCCAGATTATGGTTCTGCAATTGATAAAACATCAATAGATCAAATAAAAAATCAATTTCAAAAAATCTTAAAATTACTTCACCCTTTTATGCCATTTATTTCAGAAGAAATATGGCATATAATTAAACCAAGGAATATTTCAGAATCTTTAGTGGTTAGCTCTTGGCCAGTTTTTGAAAAATATAATAATACGGTTTTGGAAAATTATGAAAATGTAAAACAAATTGTAGGTGCTGTAAGAAATTTTCGAAAAGAAAATAGTTTAAAACAAAGAGCGCTATTAAGTCTTTTTTATTCTAAATCAAAAACTATTGAATTTACAGAGATCATATCTAGATTGGCACAGCTAGATAAAGTAGTATTTTCTGATGAAAACAATCAAGAAAAAGGAGGCGTGTTCAGAATCGGAACTAATGAGTTTTTTATTCCATTAGAACTAAAGATAGATTCTAAAAAAGAATTAAATAGAATAAATGATGAATTAAAGCATTTAGAAGGATTTCTAACCTTAATATTGAATAAATTATCGAATTCTCGATTTGTTGAAAATGCTCCTAATAATGTAATTGACCTAGAAAGAAAAAAAGCTAGTGATACAAAAGAAAAAATTGAAAATTTAAAAAGTAGATTAGAAAATTTAAATTAACGAAGGTTTTTTTACTTCACTTATATAAAGCATCATAGCTTCTTCTTGAGTCAAATGTCCTAACTGCGTGAATTCAATTTAAAAGCATTTATCAGAAGTATTTTATTCCCTGGGGGTTCTCTAGTTATTTGTAGACCTTTTAAAGTAGGCATAAAGACGTAACATTACATCTGGCGCAATACGGATGAGAATAATTATTAGCTAAAGTAACACTTGTTTTAAATTTTTCTTTTAAACTCATTAAGTTGAAGCTATTATAGTTTGAGCACCTTTAGCAATTTCGTTGAGATTAATATTTATAGGAATGTCAAGAGGAAGAAACACATCTACTCTTGAACCGAACTTTATAAAACCAGAATCATCTCCTTGTTTAACTCTATCTCCTTCATTTGCATAATTTACAATACGTCTAGCCAAAGCACCTGCAACTTGTCTGTATAGAATTTCTCCATATTCAGGAGTATCTATTACGATTGTAGTTCTTTCATTTTCTTCAGAAGATTTGGGATGCCAGGCTACTAAATATTTTCCAGGATGATATTTGCTGTAAGTAATTCTACCACTTGCAGGATATCGTGTTACATGAACATTTATTGGAGACATAAAAATAGATATTTGTCTTCGATTATCCTTGAAATATTCTTTTTCATAAACAGACTCGATAACAACTACTTTACCATCTACTGGAGAAAGTATTTTTTTGTCATTCGGATTGACCTCTCTTTTAGGATTTCTAAAAAATTGTAATACTACTATTAATAAAAAAATAGAAAAAAATTGTAAAATTTTTTTTAAAGAAGGATATACAATAAGATATTCTGAAAAGATACAAATAACCACAGTTAAAATAAAACTAATGATTATAATAAAAAATCCTTCTTTGTGAAACATTTAAAATTGATTTAAAATATAAAAAGCCCAAGGGGCTATAAATATAATACTATCCATTCTATCATAAAACCCCCCATGCCCTGGAAGCAAACTACCTGAATCTTTGACACCTGCATCACGTTTTATTTTAGATTGAATAAGATCACCTAATGTAGATAAAACAGGTATCAATATGGAACAAATAATAATTTGAATAGGTTTTATTTCTATTTGTAGTTTATAAAAAAAGAATGCTGCAACAAAACTAAAAGCTAAGCCACTCCAAAATCCTTCCCAAGATTTATTAGGTGAGACTTTTGGAAGTAATTTGGTTTTTCCAAATGTTTTTCCAAATAAGTATGCAAAAGAATTATTTACCCAGTTTAATACAAAAACAAATAACATTAATTTAGGATTGTAATCGCCATATGAATATGGGATTGCGATTATAAAAAAGCAACTAAAAACAATATATCCATATGTTAAAAATATAATTAAAAATTTTTTTGTGAATGATTTATGAAATAACCATTTTAACATCAAAATATGTGAGGCTAAAGTTATAAACAGTATAATTAAAATTGTTTGAGATTGAATTTTTTGAAGTAAAAAATAAAAACACATGATCCCAAGTAAAATATATGGGGTTATGTTTTTTAGCTTTAATAATCTTTGAAATTCAAGTATTACTAAACATGACAATAGAAATATAACAAATAAAAATAATCTTGAATCATAAAATAAGGATATCAATATAATTGAAGCATACGCTAAACTTGTAAAAGAACGAATAATAATGTTGTTCATTTTTTACTCTTCAAGTAATAAATAAACATTCTTTGCACTCTTTCCATGAGACAAAAAATCAAACTCCTTTTCTGGATTTTTAGCATTTAGTGTGGTGATATTTGTTGGTATGTTTTTTGAATAAAAGGCCTTCAGCTTGCTCATGCCTTCGCTTACATCTCTAGCAAATTGACTTATTTTTGCTTTGACTATAATATTTTCTGGCAATTTAATTAAATTAAGATTTTTGATTTGATTGCTTGAAATTAAAATTCCACCAGTATTAGCAATAAGAAATTCACACTTTATAAAAGCAGCTTTTTTTTCTTTTGAAATTATTGCGTCTTCATTGACATCTATGTTAAAGATTTCTGCTATTTCTGAATCTAATGAAAAAACATCTGATTTACTCCAATGATTTTCATTAAGTATGTTTTTAAAAAAGGATTTAAAGTCAGATTCTGATTCTGCAAACAAAAAACGACCTCCTTTTTCTGTAAAATTGTGAGCAAAGGAAATTTCAATTGGATCTTTCTTTTCTGGCATAAAAGGACTCTGGGAATTTTCATTTCCTTTTTTATCTTTCTTCTTACCAAAAAACTGTTCCAAAAAACTCACAATTTCCAGTTGTTTTTATTATTGATTAGAATTACCTGATTTAGCAAATTTTTATTATGAATCCTTATGTGGTCGAATTCCTAAAATTTTCTCTAAATCATCCTTAAAGATAACTTCTTTTTCTAAAAGACGTTCAGCAAGTGCAATCAATTTTTCTTTATTTGAACTAAGTAATTCACAAGCTCTTTGATACTGTTTTTCTATAATTTTTGATATTTCACTATCTATTTTTTTAGCAGTATCTTCAGAATAAGGTTTGGTAAAATTATAATCACCTTGCGCTGATGAATCATAATAAGTAATATTCCCAATATTATCATTCAAACCATAAACAGACACCATAGCTCTAGCCTGACGAGTCACTTTTTCTAGGTCACTCAGAGCTCCAGTAGAAATTTTATCAAACATAACTTTTTCAGCAGCTCTTCCGCCGAGAGTTGCACACATTTCATCAAGCATTTGTTCTGTTCTAATAATCAATCTTTCTTCTGGTAAATACCAGGCAGCTCCTAATGATTGCCCTCTAGGAACTATAGTTACTTTAACTAGAGGTGCTGCAAATTTAAGAAACCAACTTACTGCTGCATGACCCGCTTCGTGGTATGCTATAGTTTTTTTCTCATCTTTAGTTATGATTTTGTTCTTCTTTTCAAGTCCACCAACAATTCTATCAACTGCATCAAGAAAATCTTGTTTTCCTACAGCTTTTTTATTTTTTCTAGCAGCTATTAACGCAGCTTCATTACAGACATTTGCAATGTCAGCTCCAGTAAAACCCGGAGTTTGTTTAGCTAAAAAGTCAAAATCTAAGGATTTAATTGTTTTTAAGGGTTTTAAATGAACTTTGAAAATCTCTCTTCTCTCATTGAGATCTGGAAGATCTACATAAATTTGTCGATCAAATCTACCAGCTCTCATTAAAGCCTTGTCTAGAATATCTGCCCTGTTAGTAGCAGCTAAAACAATTACATTTGAGTTAGTGTCAAACCCATCCATTTCTGTTAATAATTGATTTAGAGTATTCTCTCTTTCATCATTTGATCCAGTGAAATTATTTTTCCCTCTAGCTCTTCCGATAGCATCTATTTCATCAATAAAAATTATTGCAGGAGATTTATCTTTAGCTTGTTTGAATAAATCCCTTACTCTTGATGCCCCAACTCCAACAAACATTTCAACAAAATCTGATCCAGAAAGTGAAAAAAATGGAACTTTTGCTTCTCCAGCAACTGCCTTTGCTAGAAGAGTTTTTCCAGTACCAGGCATTCCAACTAACAATGCACCTTTAGGGATTTTACCCCCTAAAGCAGTATATTTACCTGGGTTTTTTAAAAAATCTACAATTTCTTGAACTTCTTCTTTTGCTCCTTCCAAACCAGCAACATCATTAAAAGTTATTTTTACATCTGTGTTTTGATCAAAAAGTTTAGCTTTGGATTTTCCAATATTAAAAATTTGACTTCCAGCTCCACCAGCACCACCTCCTGACATTTTTCTCATTAGAAAAATCCAAACACCAATTATTATTATAATCGGAAGAAAACCGATAATAACATCTAACCATCGATTTTCAACGGTATTAAATTCGTATTTGAAATCAACACCTTTTTCTTCAGCTTTTTCAAGTTTACGCTGAAAAAGTTCAAGATTTCCAACCTCGAATTGATAGTGAGGACCTTTTAAATTTTCTTGACCTAGAAAGTTTGTAGACTTAACTCTTTGATGCTCAGCTTTTGATAAAACATCTTCTTTTAAAGAAATTTGAGCTAAATTTTTATTAATAACAATGATTTCTTTTACATCACCTGCATTTAAGTATCTTTCAAATTCACTAATATTTGTCTTCCCGATGTTTTTAAAATTTGAATCACCACCAAAAAAACTCATTCCCAACAAGATGGTAATCACAACTCCATATACCCAGTAAATATTAACTTTAGGTTTTTGAGATTTTTTATTTTTATTATTTTCCATATTTATTAATAGTTTGAAGCGATTTGAGTATTGTGGGCATCACCCCAAAGACTTTCTAAATTATAATAATCACGAATCTGTTTCTGAAAAACATGTACAACTACATCAATATAATCAATTAATACCCATTCTCCATTTTCTGCACCTTCAGTATGATATGGTTTTTCTTTAAGGTTCTTGCTTACAGTTTTGTGTACAGAGCTAACTATTGCGTTTACATGGGTGTTCGATGTTCCATTACAAATTATAAAATAACTACAAACAGTGTTTTGAATAGGGCGCAGATCTAGTAGATTAATCTCAACACCTTTAACTTTTTCAATACCTCCAATAATTTTTGAAATTAGAGTTTCTGTGTTTGGAATGTCTTTAACCATTAAAATATTTAATTTTATACAAATTTATTATTTATTATTTCTTTAATGCCAGACTTTATGTTTCTTTTAAACTTACGCAAACTTAGTGCCAGCCCATCCACAAATAAAGAATTAAAAAAGTTACTTAAGTCAAATAATTTAGAGTCAGGTGACGGCGTTTGGACGTTAAACCAAACAGATGGAGTTGGTCAACTGGGTTCTGTTTGGCAAGGAGAAACTAATAGCCATCTAGCTTTTAGTGTATACAAATGCTTTGAAAATTTAAATCCTAAATGGATTTATTCTATTAATAGCGCTTCTGCATTAGCTGTGGTCAAAACACTTGCTTATTTTAATGTTCCAAACTTATCTATAAAATGGCCCAACGACATTTTGTCAGGAAATAAAAAAATTTGTGGAATATTGGCAGAAAGCCAAATGAATGGAAATCAAATAAAATCAATAATTGGTATTGGAATCAATTTATATGAAAAGTCTTTCATTAAATTACCTAATGCTACTAGCGTTTTTATTGAAACACAGAAAATCCCTTCTGCAAATGAGTTTATTGCTAATTTATCTAAAAATTTAATGTTTTATATGAGCTTCTGCGTTAATTCATCGATAGAGGATTTAAGCAAAATGTTTCATAATAAACTGTTTTATTGGAAAAAAAACATTGAATTTGAAATAGATGGAAGATTAGATGAAGCTTTAATAAGTAAAGTACATTTAAATGGATTAATAGAATTAGAATTTAAAAATGGAAAAATTAGAAATTTCCAACCAAAAGAAATTAAAATGATTTATTAGAAATTCCAATTATCTGGAGATTTTCTCCACTCGGTTAATTTGGATAATGAATCAGAATCAATAATATTTTGATTTAAAGCTTCATTTATTAATATATCATAATTACTTAAGGTATTTAAGTTTACTTTTGAATTTTTAAAATTGTCATCAGCTATTTTAAAACCATATGTAAAAATACCCAACATACCTAAAACGTCAGCACCTTCACTTTTTAGAGCTTCAACAGCAATTAAACTACTTTTTCCTGTAGAAATTAAATCTTCTATTACAACTACTTTTGAGTTATGGGGTATGTAGCCTTCTATTTGGTTTTTTCTACCATGTTTTTTTGGTTCTGGGCGGACGTAAATAAAAGGTAAATTTAACTTTTGTGCTACTAACACGCCTATTCCAATTGCACCAGTTGCAACACCAGCTATTATATATTTATCGTTTTGATAAATAGATTTAACTTGAATAGCTAATTGATCACACAAATAATTTCTAATTTTAGGATAGGATAGGGTTATTCGATTGTCACAGTAGATAGGAGACTTCCAACCACTTGCCCAAGAAAAAGGATTTTCAGGATTCAATTTAATTGCATTAATTTGTAAAAGATAATTTGCAGTTTTTACTGCGGTTTGTTGATCAAAAGTCATATGCAAATGTATAAAGTTTTTTTAAATCAGAAGCCTCTTATTCTTACAACATCAATAGTTGAAAATACTGATACAGCTCCTTTAATTCATTCAAAATTTTCTGATTCTGCTATTATAATTAAAGCTTTAAAATCAAAAAAAACTAAATGTGTTTATTACTATCATTCAGATTCAGAAAAACTCATGAAACATTTAGAAAAGCACTTTCCGATTATAGAAGCTGCAGGAGGGATGGTAAAAAATAATATGAAAGAATTTTTATTAATTTATAGAAATGCTAAATGGGATTTACCGAAAGGACATCTTGGTAAAAAAGAAATGATTGTTGATGGTGCAATAAGAGAAGTAAGAGAAGAAACAGGAGTCTCAGATGTAATTTCTAAATCTATTTTACCTACAACATACCATATATATAAAAGGAATGGACAATATAAGTTAAAGAAAACATATTGGTTTTTAATGAGTACAAAATATAAGGGTAAATTGGAGCCACAATTACAAGAAAATATTGAAAAAGCAGTTTGGAAAAATCAATCTCAAATAAATAATTTAATGAACAACATGCATTCTAATATAAAAGTGCTGTTTAATTTTTATTTTGATAAAAACTCAACAGATTCCGGGACTAAAGCCTTATAATCCCCATTATTTTTTATAATTTCTCTAACAATTCCACTGCTTATGAAAGAGGTTTTAGCTGAAGTTAATAAAAACACAGTTTCTATACCTGATAATTTTCTATTAGTGTGAGCGATAGCTTTTTCAAGCTCAAAATCAGCAGGATTTCTCAATCCTCTTAGAATAAATTTTGCACCAATAGATTTACAGTATTTAATAGTTAAACCCTCATAAGATTGAACTTTAATTTTTTTGTATTTATTAAAAACACTTTTAATAAATGCTATTCGTTTTTCAATTGAAAACATATATATTTTTTCATTATTAACCCCTACGCCAATTATAACTTCATCAAAAAGAGGAAGAGCGCGAATAATAACATCTTTATGCCCATTAGTTATTGGGTCAAAGGATCCAGGGAAAAGAGCACGTTTCATTTTTAAAATTTTTATTAAAATTAGGAATTTTTAATCATTGCTTCAATTAATAGGTCCTCAAATAACTCATGGAGTTCAATTCCAGACGCTTTGCATTGCTTTGGAATAATACTTTCCTTGGTTAATCCAGGAACAGTATTTATTTCTAGTAGGTGAGGAGTGTTGTTTACAAAAATAAACTCACTTCGACAGATACCTTTTAATTCTAATTTTTCATATAGATATATAGCCATTTTACTAACTTCTTTTTCCCACTCATCTGAGATTTTAGCAGGTGTAATTTCTTGAGCCTTACCTAAATATTTTGCTTCATAATCAAAAAAATCATTTTCTGGAATAATTTCGGTAATTGGGAGACAAATAATGCCATTTTTATTTCTATAAACTCCCACCGAAACCTCTCGTCCTTTTAGCTCTGATTCAATTATAATTTGACTATCTTCATTGAAAGCATTTTTAATACCCGAATTAAGATCATTTTCATTAGTAATTCTATATATTCCAAAACTACTTCCAGCTCTATTTGCTTTAACAAAACAAGGAAGGCTTAGCTGGTCAATGATTTCTTTTTCTTCAAACAATTCTCCTTTGTTAAGATAAATTGATTTTGCCGTTGGAATATTATATTTTTCAACGACTGAAAGGCAATCTCTTTTATTATACGTTAAAGCTGCGGGATAAGAATCACAGCTAGTGTGAGGAATTTTTTTGAAATTGAGTTTAGCTGCCAATTGACCATCTTCTCCTGGGGGTCCATGAAGTGCATTAAAAATAATATCAAATTCATATTTAGCCCCTTTAAAATTAAAGAAAAAATTATTTTGTGAAAATGCTATTTTTTCAGTTTCAGATATTTTAACAAACCAATTTTCAATATCAATGACTAAAAGAAAAACATTCCAGCCTGATTTTTTTAAAGTCTCTAAAACTACAGCTCCACTTTTCAATGATATTTCTCTCTCTGAGCCATACCCTCCACAAGCAACACCAATAACACTTTTATTTTTACTTAACATTATTACAAAGGTAGCAGATTTAATAGCATTTCAAAAGTGTTATATTTGATTCAAATTTTTATATTATTTTTTTTAAATTTTTATTTTCAGGTAGTTTTATAAAGCAAATAATTAAGGCAATTATTTTTTTTACCATTATTATTATCCTAACTCTAAAAGTTTTAAATATAATTACGCATCATAATAATCATGAATTAGTTCCAGATATCTCTGGAATTGAATTAAATGTGGCAATTAAGATGCTTGATAAAAATCATTTACGGTATGAAGTAATTGATTCTGCAAAATTTAATCCAAAACTTCCCCCATTTGCTGTAATAGAATTATTTCCTGGACCACAAAGTGAAGTTAAAAAAGATCGTAAAATTTATTTAACATTGAATCCTTCCGGATATAGAAAAATAAGTGTCCCAGATATAATTCAAATCACTCTTCGTAATGCAGAATCAATGTTAAAAGCTGTTGGATTTGAAGTTGGTAAAATCAAATATCGAGATAACATTGGAAAAGACATGGTTTTAGAAATCAGATATCAAGGAAAAAAAATTGCACCAGGATCTGTTTTACCTAAAACAACAAAGATAGATTTAATTCTAGGTAACGGTAATCGCTTATGACAAATGAACTAATTTTACATGATGAAAACCTACATGAGCATTATAATTTTAGAGCTGACAAAGGTCAAGATCCTTTACGAGTAGATAAATTCTTGATGAATAGAATAGAAAATTCAACGAGAAATAAAATACAGAAGGCAGCTAGGTTTGGTAGTGTTTATGTGAATGGTTCTGTTGTAAAGTCAAATTATAAAGTAAAAGGGAATGATCAAGTTCAAGTTTTATTTACTCACCCCCCATATGAAAATTTACTAATCGCAGAAAACATACCAATAGATTTGGTTTATGAAGATGATTTCCTTGTAATAGTTAATAAACCATCTGGAATGGTAGTGCATCCTGGTCATGGAAATTATTCTGGAACTTTGATAAATGCTCTTTTGCATAGGTTTAAAAAACTACCTGTTAATAATAATCATCGACCTGGATTAGTACACAGGATAGATAAAGACACCTCTGGTCTTTTAGTTGTAGCTAAATCAGAATCTTCGATGACATTTCTAGCTAAACAATTTTATAACAAAAGCACAACAAGGGAATATTTGGCTTTAGTTTGGGGTAATGTTGAAAATGATATAGGTATGATAGAGGGGAACATAGGACGTAACCCAAAAAATCGTTTACAAATGACAGTCTTTCAACAAAACGACAATGGAAAACCTGCAATTACTCACTATAAAGTAATAAAACGACTTGGATACGTAACTCTTGTTAGTTGTAAGTTGAAAACTGGAAGAACACATCAAATCAGAGTTCATATGAAGCACCTTGGACATACAATTTTTAACGATGAAAGATATGGCGGAAATCAAATTTTAAAAGGAACTAACTTTACTAAATACAAACAATTTGTTGAAAATTGTTTTAAAATTATGCCTAGGCAAGCACTTCACGCCAAAACGCTTGGCTTTATTCATCCTAAAAGTCTTTCTTATGTGTCATTTGATTCTGAATTGCCTGAAGATTTTAGTAGTGTTATTAGTAAATGGGATAATTATTCTAAAAACAGTCAAAATTAACATTTACTTTGATTTTTAAAAAACTCAAGTCTAATTTTCAACATAAATCTATTATTTTTGATATAGAGTTTAAAATACGTTATAATGAAGATTTTTATTTCACCCGCAAAATCATTGGATTTGACTTCTAAAATTCCAATCATAGAAGAAACCCAACCACATTTTATAAATGAAGCAAATAAATTAAATAGTGTTTTAAAGCAAAAATCAGTAAAGATTTTAAGTGGTTTAATGCATTTATCAGAAAAATTAAGTCAACTTAATTGGGAGCGAAATAAAAATTTTAAAACCCCATTTACAACTGAGAATTCACGTCCAGCTATTTTTACATTTAATGGAGACGTTTATTCTGGTCTAGACGCCTTTTCATTACCAAAAAAAAGATTTACTTTTTTACAAGATAACCTAAGAATTATTTCGGGTTTGTATGGGATGTTACGTCCATTTGATCTTATTCAACCATATAGATTAGAAATGGGAACATTATTGAAGGTTGGGAACAATAATAGTTTATATGAATTTTGGAAGAAAAAAATAACAAATCAAATTAATGATGAAATTGATAAAGAAGAAATTATAGTTGATTTGGCAAGTAAGGAGTATTCATCAGCTATTGATTTTAAATCAATAAAAAATAAAGTTATATCTCCAGTTTTTAAAGATTATAAAAACGGTAAATTAAAAATAATTTCCTTCTATGCTAAAAAAGCCAGAGGAACTATGTCTAGATTTTTAATCGAAAAAGAGGCCAAATCAATAAATGACATTTTGGAATTTTCTACTGATGGTTATTCATATAGTCATGATGAAACAAAAGATGAAAAATCACCAGTTTTTACTCGCTGATATTTTTTTTAGTTCAGGATTAATGTCTAACAAAAAGCTTTTCTTGTAATAATTTATAAATTCATCAGTGAAATAGGTTGAACCAAGGACTTTATTCTTTGATAAAACTTTCAAAATATCGAGTTTCATAAAGCTTTCTAGAATATCAATAGAAATAGGGGCGTAACTGTAATGCCATGGTTCATATTTAAACCCTTTTCGTTTATCATTTTTTGTATAAACCAAATAAAAACCAAATTTTTCTGAATTTTTTTTAAGCCATTTTTTCAGCTTTACATAGGGTCCATTTTTATAAAACTTTTCTGTCAATAAAACATCACCTTCTTCTTCAATATTACCGTCAATTATGTCAATTTCAGTTCCCCAATGATGTCTTGATGTGCCAGGAATAGTAGAATATTCTATTATTTTATATATGTTTTCATTAACCGAAAGCCCTATTGAATCATTTTTTTTAAATTTTCTATTCCAAATTTCCTTTTGGCGAATAAAGGAGCGAAAACTGGATACAATTTTTATTTTGACACCATCTTTTAAAGCCTCTGACTTCATTAACTTATATGCTTTCGCAGCTTGAGGGAGTAAATTGAATTCACTATTTTTTACCATTAAAATTTCTGATTGCCCTGTTAATTGTAAATCAGAAAATTCAATCTTGTTTTGTCCGTAAGAAATTGAAAAACAAATGAAGACAAAATAAAGTTTATTCATGAATTAAAAATTCATTTAAATTTAGAACCTCTACAAATATATAATCTTATTAGGCGCATTGTTAAATAATAAAGTCTTTAACTAAAACCAAATTTATATATTTGCTTTACTGCGGGAGTAGCTCAGTTGGTAGAGCGTCAGCCTTCCAAGCTGAATGTCGCCGGTTCGAACCCGGTCTCCCGCTCGAAAGTTCCTACTATCAATTTAAATTTTATTTATGAAAGGCACTTTATTTTACTTCTTCCTGCTTTCAGGAATTCTTCTATCTGCTCAGCAAAGGAAGTTAATAAAAGGCAAACTTTTGTACCGAAACAACAATGTAGTTGCAGCTAATGTAATTAATAACTCATCACAATATAATACTATTACAGATACTGATGGAGAATTTCAAATACCTGTTAATGAAGGAGATGAAATTGTTTTTTCATCCGTAGAATTTAAATTTAAAAGTGTCGTTATAACAGATAAAATCTTGAATAAAAACAGATTAATTGTAAACATAACTGAAAGAGTCAACATCCTTGATGAAATTGTTATTAGTCCCGAAAACACACAAAAATTTTTAGATCTCAAAGAGGAAGAGTTCAAAGGATTTGATTATGTTCAAGATAAATCAACAAAACTTGATAATACAATTTTAAGACAAGGTCAATTATATAATGGTATTGATTTTATAAATGTGGCAAAATTGATTACAAAATTAGTTTTAAATTCTTCTGAGGAACAGAAAAAAACCCTCATCCCTAGTAGGGTCCTCCCTTATGTGTTTGATGATAAATTTTTCACTGGTGAATTAGGTTTGAGAGAAGATCAAATAATTCATTTCATGGAGTACCTAGATAAAGAATTACCTTCTAATAAATTACTTCAAAAATCTCAACAATTCTTATTAATTGACTACCTATACGAAGCGGTAGAAGATTATAAAAATAAGCTTTAAATGTATCGACTGCTGTTTTTGTTTTTTATAATAGTAATTCCAAATCTTAATGCTCAAATTAAGAATTCATCATTATTGAAAGGAAGAGTTACAGCAAATGATTCTATATCAATATCATCTATTCACATAATTAATAAAACTAGAGGTAGCGCTACGATTACTAATAATGAAGGGTATTTTGAGATTTTTAGTTCAATAAAAGATACAATTATTATTTCTGCTGTTCAATTTAGGGTTAAAATTATTGTAGTTAATGATAAAATATTAGAGAGTAAACAAATTGTGATTCCTTTAGAAATATTTGTAAATAATTTGTCAGAAGTAGTTGTAAAACCGCATAATTTATCTGGGGATTTATTTAAAGATTTTGAAAATTCAGGAGTTAAGCCAATTAATTTTTATAATGTTGGTGTCCCAGGATTTAAAGGAACTAGAAAAGAGAAGATAGTTTCCAGTCAAAGTTTAATAGTTAACTCACTTTTACTTGGGCCTGTGGATATTGAAGCTATTTATAAACACGTTTCCGGATACTACAAGCGTTTAAAAAAGAAACGTAAGTTAAATGTTGAGTTTGATGCCGTTGCCAACTTAATTAAATTCTATGGCATAGATTATTTTATGGAAACTTTTAAAATAAAAGAAGATGAAGTTTATGAATTTGTAACAGGAACATATAAAAATTTTCCTTTAAGACAGAGTTTTAAACGAAATGAACACAATAAAGTGATGAAATTTTTTGAAGAGAATATTAAAAGAATCCTAAAAAAGTAATAATTAAACTTTATATATGAATTCAGTATTATTAATTAAAAAAGCATTATTATTTTTAATAGCTTTTATACAGGCTGAAAACATTAAATATTTTTCTCATGACTATTATGTTTCAACTACTCAAGTTGATTATTTAAGTGAAAAAAATACACTCCAAATAACAATTAGAATGTTTATTGATGATTTTGAAATTATGATTCAAGAAAACAACTCTGAGTTAAAAGTTGATCCAGATTCAAGTTCTCAAGAAATAAATAAAATTTTAGATCAATATGTGATTGAAAAATTTAAAATATTTGTTAACCAACAATTGGTAATTTTTAATTTCATAGGAAAAGAATATAAAACAGATTTGATTCAAGTCTATTATGAAGTTGATTTAATCGAGAGCATAAAAAGTATCGCTTTTGAGAACCATCTTCTTTTTGACTTTTTTGATGATCAACAAAATATCATTCATTTCAAAAAAAATAAATTTAGAAAAAGTTTTTTGCTAAAAAAAAATAATCCAAAAACAATTTTATTACTTAAATAGCTTAAGCTTTATTTAGAAAAAATAATATTATATTGGTGAGCTTTTACTCAACAAATCAAGAAATAATGAAAAATTTCCTATATACTTTAAGCATATTAATTTTCTGTGGGTTTAATATTAATGCTCAAGATGATATTGCCTTAAAACGTCAGGGACATACTAATAATAATAAGTTTAAACAACTATATGAGGAGTTTGCATCTCCCAATAGATATAGAACTGCTGCAGGAGCTCCAGGTTCTGATTATTATCAACAGCAAGTTGATTATGTTATGAATTTAGAGCTCGACGATAAAAACACTCGTTTGTATGGAGAAGAAATCATTACTTATAAAAATAATTCACCAGATCAATTAGAATATTTATGGGTTCAGTTAGATCAAAATATTCGTAAAAAAGATGCTCCAGCTTTACTGAAAAATGGAGGAGGAGCTGAACCTTTAATTCCAGTTGAGGCATTTGTTGCTAGTTATATTGAAAAACCTTTTGATGGTGGATTTAACATTAATTGGGTTAAGACAACTTCAGGAATACCTCTTAAATATGTAATTAATAATACTATGATGCGTATAGATCTTCCTAAAAGTATTCAACCTGGAGAAGAATTTTCATTTAAAATTAAGTGGTGGTATAAAATTAATAATCATGTAAAAAATCGAGCAAGATCAGGTTATGAGTATTTTCCTAAAGATGGAAATAGAGCTTATGTGATAGCTCAGTTTTTCCCTAGAATGGCGGTATATAACGATGTAGAAGGGTGGCAGAATTATCAGTTTTGGGGAAATGGAGAATTCGCTCTTAATTTTGGGAATTATGAAGTTAATTTAACTGTTCCAGCAGATCATATAGTAGAAGCAACGGGAGATCTTAAAAACCCACGTGAAGTTCTTACTAATCAGGAATATAAAAGATATAAACAAGCTCAAAACTCTTTTGATAAGCCTGTAGTTATTGTAAATCAAGAAGAGGTAATAGAAAAAGAGTCAGAGTTTTCAGAAAAGAAAAAAACATGGAAATACATAGCTAATAATGTTCGTGATTTTGCTTTTGCTAGTTCAAGAAAATTTATTTGGGATATGATGGCAGTTAAAGTTGGTTCAAGAAAAGTTATGGCAGTTTCATTATATCCAAAAGAAGGAAATCCACTATGGGAAGAATATTCAACTGTTGCAGTAGCTCAAACATTAGATACTTATTCAAAGTATACTTTCAATTACCCATACCCAAAGGCAGTTTCAGTACATGCTAAAAATCAAGGAATGGAGTATCCAATGATATGTTGGAATTATGGTCGTCCTGATGAAGATGGTAAGTATTCTGATGGAGTAAAATACGGGATGATAAGTGTTATAATTCATGAAGTTGGTCACAATTACTTTCCTATGATTGTTAATTCAGATGAACGTCAATGGGGCTGGATGGATGAAGGGTTAGACACCTTTATGCAGTATTTAACTGAACAAGAGTTTGGTGAGAATTTTAAAAACGCTATTAGTCCTCTTGATAAATATCCTTCAAGAAGAGGAGATCCTTCAAAAATAGTTCCATATATGTCAGGAAATCAAGAGAATATTTCTACAATAATGTCAAATCCTGAAAATGTATTTCAATTGGGACCAAATGCATATTCAAAACCTGCAACTGCACTAAATATTTTAAGAGAGACTGTTATGGGAAGAGAGTTATTTGATCACGCTTTTAAAACTTATTCTCAACGATGGATGTTTAAACATCCGACTCCTGAAGACTTTTTTAGAACTATGGAGGATGCTTCTGCTGTTGATTTAGATTGGTTTTGGAGAGGATGGTTTTATTCAACTGATTATGTTGATATAGGAGTTAAAGAGGTAAAAAAATATATGGTTTCATCAAATCCTGGCCCTGAGGTTAATAAAACTCTATCACCTTATGGTATCACAGTAGACGATCTGCCTCCTTTATATGTTTTTATGGTTCCTGAAGATGTTGAGTCAAATAATTCTGATGAGCAGAGCAGTAATCCAACAAATAATTCAATACCCTTAAAAAAATATCTAGATGAAAATTTTGACAGTGATAAACTAGATAAAATAAGTATTCCAAAATATTTTTATGAAATAGAATTTGAAAAACCAGGAGGCTTAGTCATGCCATTAATTGTTGAATATTCATACAAGGATGGAACCAAAGAGAGAGTTAAATACCCTGCACAAGTGTGGAGAAAAAATGATAAATCAGTTCTAAAAGTATTAGCTACAAACAAAGAGTTGATTGGAGTAAAAATAGACCCTGACATGGAAACAGCTGATATTGATAACTCAAATAATAGTTGGCCTAAAGAAAAATCCACTTCCGATTTTGATAAATTTAAATCCAAAATCAAAGGATAATTTATATCAATAATTAAAATCATTTAAACCTTAAGCATAATAGTTTATGGCGGTTTTTTTTATCTTTGATAAAAATATCGAAAATGTATCTATTTATAAGTGGAGCTGAAATAGCATTAATTTTTTTTATTGTTTTATTGGTTTTTGGATCAGATAAAATTCCATTTATTGCAAAAGGAATAGCTAAGGGAATTACTCAAATTCGACATGCAACTAATGAGATTAAATCTGAAATTCAAAAATCATCTGATGTTGAAGGCTCTTCTGCTTCTGTAGCTAAAAAAATAAATGATGAGATTAAAAGTGCAAAAAAGGATTTAGATGAATTAACAAATTCGATTAAGCGTAAGCTTTAAATTTTTCTACTTAAACTTAGACCATCTCTTATCGGTAATAAAATTGTTTCTAGTTGAGGATGATTTTTTAGAGTCGTATTAAATTTTTGAAGAACCTTAGTGTCTAAATCATTTTTTTCTGGTTTATTAAGAACTTTTCCACTCCACAATACATTATCAGAAATAAGAATTCCACCTTTTTTTAGTTTGGGAATTATAAGTTTCATGTAGTTAATATAATTGCTTTTATCAGCATCTAAAAAAACAATGTCAAATTTTTTTTTTATTTTTTTAATTACTGTTAGTGCATCTCCAATATGTTGATGAATTTGATCTCTTTTATTGCTTTTGTTAAAAAATTGATTTTGAAAATCAATTAACTCTTCATTAATTTCAATAGTATGAATTTCCCCAGTTTTAACAAGCCCTTCAGAAAGACAAAGAGATCCATAACCTGTATAAGTTCCAATTTCAAGAATAGTTTTCGGTCTAATTAATTTAGAAATAAAACTTAAAAACCTCCCCTGTATAGTACTACTAAGCATTCTTGGATGAAGAATCTTTTGATGTGTCTCCTTTCTTAAATTTTTTAGTAAATCAGATTCTTCACTACTGTTTTTAATTGCATATTCCAATAAAGCTTCATCAATAAATTCCATAATATAAATTTAGGTAAAGCATATCCATTTAAACCATTAATTGTTACTATTTTACCTTTATTCAAGTCGAACCCATTCATCATTCAACAAAAGACCTTCATTTATGTATATGACTTCTGTTTTTTCCAGTACTAAAAATAGTATTGTTTTCTTTTATATTCATTTAAAAAGGAACATCTTTTACAAAGGGAGCTTCTGCTTTATTTTTGAATTCATAATCCAAGCCAATTTCCTCAAATTCTGATATTTCTTTTGAATACTTTGCACTTGTCTGATGAGCCGCTTTTATTTGTGATTCGCTTATTTGATTTAATTTGAAGCAATCATATTTATGTATATTTTTATATGTGTGTCTTGGAAAAGTTGTTGGTTTAAGAATAAACCCAATTAATGGCGGATTACTGCCTAAATGTGTAACTTAACTAAATACAGCAACATTATTAATTTTTTCATTTGTTTTAGAAGCTATTAGGTTTGCAGATTTATAACTGGTGATAATGTTGATTATGTTTAATCTATAAATTTTTGACATTTTACTAATATCATTTTTCTGAAATGGCGCGTTTTATGATTTATTTAATAATTAAATATTACAGTATACATCACCAATGCTATAATTTTGGTATGTTTGATTATCTACTTCTCCTGAAGAATATTGATCTGGAATATTAGTAGATTGGAGATTATTACTATTATTGTTAGTTATACTTTCTACTTCAAATAAAAAATAATATTTATTATTTACACTTCTTTTTTCTAGTATAGTAATACAATCATCATTTTTTTGACAATTAAAAAAAAGAAAAATAAATAAACTTAAACTTAAACTTCGCATGTCTTTAATATGTGATAATTACAAATCTTTTCTTATAAAGTAATAGCGAGTGACTGGTTTTTGAGTTTTTCCTTCTATAATAAAAGAAGAATCTACAAATTTTAACTCGAAGTCCTCACCTTGAAGTGTTTTTATAAGATTGGCAAATGATGGATCTTCCAATTCAATAGTATTAAGTGATTTTCCATCATCTATGACAACTTTCATTTTGCCATTTTTATACCTGTTTTCAGTATGCTGCTCAATTACAAGCCAATCTTGAGAAAATAAAGTTGTAGAAGATAATAAGATAAATAGTATGATTTTTTTCATTTAAAATGATATAGTATTGACTTCTAAATTAGTCAAAATATTAAGTTTATAAAATTAGATTTTTTAAAATAATTTTTATAAATCACACTTTTTTATTAATTTGTAGTAAATATAATACAAATATGTCTGAGGTAGTTATTGTAGTAATATTTGTTACCGTCTTGTTTGGAGGAGTTATAGCATACTCTTTCTTTAGCACTTCGTTAGGATATGAAGAGGATGAAAACAAAAACTATATTCCAGATCGCTTTGAGAAAATATTTAGAAAAGGCCCCGTTAACAAAACTGAAGATGATTCTGAAGAAGAATCTGAAAAATAATTTATAAATATATTTTTCTAGTTAATTCTTAAATTATTTTAAACCATAAATCTAATTATTTAAATTAGCTTCCATAATTAAATTAATGATAAGCTATTGGGAAAAAATCGCGTTTACTAGTTATGACTTTATAGTTATTGGAGGAGGTATTTCAGGTCTTTTTAGCGCGTTATCTTTTAATAAAAAAAACCCAAGGGCAAGAATTGCAATTTTGGAACGTGATATTTTTCCAAATGGAGCAAGTACTAAAAATGCTGGTTTTGCTTGTTTTGGATCTATTTCAGAATTAATTGAAGACAGTAAGAAAATGTCTGAAAATTCTTTAATTAATTTGGTGGAACAAAGAGTTAGAGGTTTGGAGCTTCTTAGAAATACAATTTCTTTAAAAAAACTTGATTTAAAAAATAATGGAGGTTATGAACTTTTTTTTAGAGATGACATAGATCTTAAAGAGCCTATTGAAAGGTTTAATAGGCTTCTTTATCCAATATTTAATGAAAGAACTTTTACTTTAAAAAATGATAATATCCAAAAATTAGGCTTGTCTAAAAAGTTAGTTCGACAACTAATTTTTAATCCTTTTGAGTCGCAGATAAACACAGGAACAGCTATTTATGAGCTTCAAAAATTAGCTAGTCAAAAGGGCATTAAAATAATTTCAGGAGCAAATGTAGAAAGCTTTGATTTAAATTCTAGAAATCATGAGATTCATGTTTTAAGTCAGCATTCAAAAATCTCATTTAAATCAAAGTATTTAGCAATCTGTTCTAATGCTTTTACAAAGAAATGGTTTCCAGATTATGATATTAATCCTGGAAGAGGAATGGT
>Ga0209501_10001977_pt1 | contig 21939 bp, 20 predicted proteins | sample ArcticOcean_MG_C_4_FD_187434 | JGI IMG/M metagenome (GOLD analysis project Ga0209501, IMG submission 187434) | Marine microbial communities from western Arctic Ocean - ArcticOcean_MG_CB4_134 (SPAdes) (version 2) | ecosystem: Environmental > Aquatic > Marine > Oceanic | place: Arctic Ocean...
AAAAAAAGAAATTTTAACAGTTTGAAGTTCTTCTAGTTTACAACCCAACATGAATGAAAAAAAACATTGGAGCTTTTGGGAGGTTATAGCTCGCTTAATACTTAGAAATCGTGTTTTAATTTTAATTGGAATAGTATTAGTTACAATTTTTTGGACAAGCCAGTGGCAGCATATACGTTTTACTTTCTCTGAAGCAAATTTATTACCAGACAATCATATAGATAATATTAAATACGATGGTTTTATAAAACAATTCGGAGATGAAGGAAATGTTTTACTTATTGCAGTTAAGGATTCAACTATTTTTAATCAAAAAAAGTTTGAAGCCTGGAATATTTTAAATACTAAATTATCTGAACTAAATGAGGTTGATTTTACAATTAGCACTTCAAATCTTAAGACCTTAATCAAAAACACAGAAGATGAAAAGTTTGAAGTAAGGCCAATTTTAAAAACTAGTAAACTTAATAAAGCTGATATTTCTAATTTTAAAGAAAAGTTATTTTTAGAGCTCCCTTTTTATAAAAATTTAATTTATAGTAAATCAACTAAAACTATTAGGTCTATAGCGTATATGGATCCAAACCTAGTTAATACTAAGCAAAGAAATATTTTTATTACTGATGTTTTTCTTCCTCTTGTAGAATCTTTTGAAAAAGAAAACAATATAGATTTAAAAGTCTCTGGAATGCCTTATGTAAGAACATTAAATGCACAAAACATAGTTGATGAAATTAGCGTTTTTGTATTATCTGCATTGGTATTGACTTCATTAATTTTCTTTTTATTTTTCAGATCAATTCGTGCAACTTTAATATCACTTTTAGTTGTTTTAATCGGTGTAATGTGGTCATTTGGGGTGATTGGATTTATAGGATATGAAATAACTGTAATTACTGCATTAATCCCCCCATTAATTATAGTAATAGGTGTTCCAAATTGTATTTTTTTAATTAATAAGTATCAACAAGAAGTTGCAAAACACGGCAATCAAATAAAGTCTCTTCAAAGAGTTATTGTGAAAATAGGAAATGTAACCTTAATGACTAATTTAACTACTGCATGTGGGTTTGCAACATTCATTTTAACAAACAGTAAAATACTTAAAGAGTTTGGAATCATTGCTTCAATTAATATTTTCGGTATTTTTTTACTTTCACTTTTTTTGATTCCAGTTATTTACAGCTTTTTACCAATACCCAGCTTTAAACATTTGAAACATTTGAAAAATAAAACAATTGATAGCTTTGTTCAATGGATGGAAAATAATGTTAAGTATAATAGAATTAATGTTTATATAATTTCATTATTGGGATTGATTTTTGGAATAATTGGCATTTACCAAATTGATATTTCAGGAAGTTTAATTGAAGATATGCCCAAAAAATCAAATTTTTTTAAAGACCTTAAATTTTATGATGAGGAATTTTCAGGTGTTGTGCCTATTGAAGTTTTAATTGACACAAAAAGAAAAAATGGAATTTACAGTCTGGCTAACCTCAGACGTATTGATAAGTTTCAAAACACCATTGAAGAATATCCAGAATTGGCTCCCCCAATATCTATTGTAAATGCATTTAAATTTGCGAAACAAGCTTATTACAATGGTAATCCTAATTATTATAAACTACCCACATCACAAGAAAATAGGTTTATTTCAAAATACATCAATAATGCAAATAATAATGTAGAGTTATTATCCAATTATATTGATAGTACTGGACAATATGGAAGAATAACTACTTTCATGAAAGACATTAATACAAAGCGTATTGAAGAAATAGAAAAAAATTTAAAGATTAGTTTAAAAAAAATATTTCCATCAGAAAGATTCAATGTGTTATTAACAGGTAAATCTTTACTTTTTTTGAAAGGAACAAAGTATTTGGTAAAAAACCTTTTCTTATCACTTTCACTTGCAATACTTCTCATTGCATTATTTATGGCCTACATGTTTAGATCTTTTAAAATGATCATTATTTCACTAATACCAAATCTTCTTCCTTTGATTATTACAGCTGGCGTCATGGGTTTTAGCGGAATACCTCTTAAACCATCTACTATACTTGTATTCAGTATAGCTTTTGGAATTTCTGTTGATGATACCATTCATTTTTTGGCAAAATACAGACAAGAATTAGTTGCTAACAAATGGAAAATTAAGCCTGCTATATACTCAAGCCTGAGAGAAACTGGCATAAGTATGTTTTATACTTCTATCGTATTATTTTTTGGATTTGCTGTTTTTATGACTTCCAATTTTGGAGGAACAGTAGCTCTTGGTGGTCTAGTTTCAGTTACATTACTATTTGCCATGTTAGCAAATTTAATCTTACTCCCTTCACTTTTAATTTCTATGGAAGATAAAGTAAGTAATAAAAAAACTATCAGGAAACCTAAAATTAAAATTATTGAGGAAAATCAACAATGATATATTAAATCCTAAAACCTTAACCAAAATAGTATATTTGTATTAGTAGAAATTTTAAGTAATGATGAAAAAAATTGACATTCTTCTTTCCAAGAATAAACCAAGAAAAAATGTTGAAGTTTGTGGATGGGTTAAGACATTTAGAGCCAATAGGTTCATTGCAATAAATGATGGTTCAACTATTGCTAACTTGCAATGTGTAATTGATTTTGAAAATACAGAGAATTCTCTTTTAAAAAGAATTAATACAGGTGCTGCAGTAAAAATTATTGGGGACTTAATTAAAAGTCAAGGAAGTGGTCAAAACTTAGAAATAAATGTAAAAAAAATTTTAATTATAGGTGATTCAGATCCCGACCTATATCCAATTCAACCAAAAAAACACAGCTTGGAATTTCTAAGAGAAAAAGCACATTTAAGAATCCGAACAACTACCTTTAGTGCGATAATGAGAATACGGTCTATTCTTTCCTTTGCTGTTCATGAATTTTTTCAAGAAAAAAACTTTTACTACATGAATACACCAATTATAACAGGAAGTGATGCTGAAGGTGCTGGAGAAATGTTTAGAGTAACTACATTACCATCTTTAATAAATTCTAATAAGAATAATGATTTTAAGAAAGATTTTTTTGGTAAAGAAACACATCTAACTGTTTCAGGACAGCTTGAAGCAGAAAGTTACGCAATGGGACTTGGTAATGTTTATACATTTGGACCAACATTTAGAGCAGAAAACTCAAATACTAAAAGACATTTAGCAGAATTTTGGATGATAGAACCTGAAATGGCTTTCTATGATTTAAATGATAATATGAATTTAGCTGAAGAGTTTATTAAGTCTGTATTAAGTAAAATTCTTTTAAAATGTGAGAAAGATTTAAAGTTTTTAGATAACCGATACAATAATGAACAAAAAAAGAAACCATTAATTGAGAGAAGTGAAATAGGTTTAATTGAAAAGATCCATTTTGTTGTAAATAATAATTTTAAGAGAATTACCTATACGGAGTCAATAGATATTTTAAAAAAATCAAAATCAAATAAAAAAAATAAATTTAAATTTAAAATAAATGAGTGGGGGGTTGATTTACAAAGTGAACATGAAAGATTTCTCGTAGAGAAACATTTTAAATGTCCAGTAATAATATATAATTATCCTGCGAAAATAAAAGCATTTTATATGCGAATTAATGAAGATCAAAAGACGGTTAGAGCAATGGATGTTTTGTTTCCCGGAATTGGAGAAATTGTTGGAGGATCTCAACGTGAAGAAAGATTAGAAATTCTAGAAAAAAGAATGAGGGAGATGGAAGTAGATGAAGATGAATTATGGTGGTATTTAGATCTTAGAAGGTTTGGAAGTGTTCCTCATAGTGGTTTTGGATTAGGTTTCGAGAGATTAGTTCAATTTACTACTGGAATGGGAAATATTAGGGATGTGATACCATTTCCAAGGACACCTCAAAACGCATCTTTTTAAATTTTGTTTATAATCTTATTTTATACCTTTGATATAAATATAAATTAAATGCTCAAGCAACAGCTTAATTTAAAATTATCACAGAAACTGTCTCCTCAACAGATTCAGCTAATGAAGCTTATTCAACTTTCTACTCTAGAATTAGAACAAAAGATACAGAATGAAATTGGCGAAAATTCTGCTCTTGAAACTGGAAAAGAATCTATTAACAATGATGATTTTAATGATGACTCTAATATCACAGAGACTGACGATGTTAATATTGATGAATACATAAATGATGATGAAATACCCTCATATAGAACGGAAATAAACAATTATAGTTCTGGTGACGACGATGGTAAAATAATTCCAGTTTCAGGAGGAATAACATTTCACCAAAATCTTAAGGGTCAAGCACAAAATTTAATCTTAGGTGAAAACGAAAGACCTATAGCTGATTTTTTAATTGGTAGTATTGACGAGAGTGGATATATAAGAAGAGATATTGATGATTTAGTAGATGATTTAGCATTTTCAGAAAATGTTTATGTAACAAGTAATCAAGTAAAAAATGTTTTAAAAAAAGTTCAAACACTTGATCCTGCAGGTGTTGGAGCAAGAAATTTAAAAGAGTGTTTAATTTTACAAATAAAAAGAAAGACGAATAAAAACGATATATTGGAATTGGCAGAAAAAATTCTAATAGAATCTTTTGATGAGTTCTCAAGAAAACATTATAAGAAACTTATTGATAAATACATGATTACTGAGGGAACCCTAAAACTAATTATTGAATCAATATCAAAACTGAACCCCAAACCTGGAGGAACTTTAGCTAATGAAAGTCGAAACTATCAAATCATACCTGATTTTATCCTAACAATTGATAATGGAAAACTTAATGTTTTATTAAATAGAAGAAACGCTCCAGAGCTTCATGTTTCTCCCAACTATAAAGAAATGTTAAAAGGCTATAAAGAATCTTCTTCCAAAGACAAGGCTAACAACGAAGCAGTTCATTTTATAAAACAAAAGTTAGATTCTGCAAAATGGTTTATTGATGCAATAAATCAAAGATATCAGACTCTTTTTATAACGATAAATGCAATAGTTGAAAATCAAAAAGAATATTTTTTAACCGGTGATGAAAAATACTTAAAACCAATGATATTAAAGGACATTGCTAATAAAATTAATATGGATATTTCAACTGTTTCAAGAGTTGCAAACAGCAAATATATAGATACTCCATACGGAATTAGATTAGTGAAAAGTTTTTTCTCTGAAGGAATGAAAAATGATGAAGGTGAAGATATTTCTAGTATTGAAGTAAAAAATATTTTAGAAGAACTTATTTCTACTGAAGATAAAAAAAATCCATTAGCCGATATGGCTTTATCGTCATTATTAAAAGACAAGGGTTATATTGTAGCCAGAAGAACTGTTGCTAAATATAGGGAACAGTTTGGCTTATCTGTAGCTCGATTGAGAAAAGAGATATGAAATTAAAAAAGATAAAAAATCAAACCAATTGTAAGTAGTTTGAACTGAGCTAATTCATTATTTTCAGAATCAGTAAATCTAGGAGATAAGTCATATCCAATAGAAAAGTTCCATGTATTATATCCTAAATTTACACTTGATCTTGTCGTTAGTTTTTTTAAAGCCCTACTATTCTCTGGAGTAAAATTATACTGGAGTTCAGCGCCAAAATAAACTCTCCAAAAATTGAATGAGGTAGAAGTTGAGGATCTCCATCTTATTTCGAAAGGTAAGTTTAAAGATCCATATTTTGCTGAATTAAAACTCCTAGATGAAATTGAGCCTGTTTTAAAGTCTAGATTAGACTGAAACTGAGTATATGCAGATCCTAAACCCATAGCCATTGACCAGTTTCCCTGTTTATTTAAAGGAAAATCTCTGAGAAAACCAAAGTGAATCTGGCTAGAAAAATCATTTTGTTGAATCAATGAATTCTCACCTTTAATAAGAACATAATTAGTTCCTATATAAAATTGATCTTCTCTATATTTTAAATTAGAGAGTGAATCTGGAACAAAAGACTGAACTTGTCCAAAAGAAAAGAATATACTAGTGAAAAATAAAAATATATAATTAAAACTCATAATCATTTGCATGCATAAAATTAAGTAAAAAAAAAGCACCATAAAAGGCGCTTTTTTTTACACCAAAAAAGTGTTTAATTCATGTTTTGTGTGTACTCTCCAATACGAGTAGTATAATTTAATTTCAAAGCATTTACTTTTCTTAACTCCTGTTTAATATCGCTAACTAAACCCATCTTTGTTTCCCCATCAACCTTTAATGCAGTTGTCAGTACATTTTGAAGTTCTTGCCTTTTAGAAGATCTTTCAGCTAAAACAAAAGCTCCAACCTCTTCAACAACAGCAAACTTATCATTCAATTGAATACGTGCTGCAGATCCATACTTATCCTCGTATCGAGACGATGGTTTGCCTGCATATATATACATTACTCTATCTTTTTTATCTAACTTTTGAACCTGATCAGCAGCCGGTAGCGAGTTATTTACCATTAATGTACTATCTCTCATCACAGTAGCTACCATAAAAAAGAATAATAGCATAAATACAATATCGGGAAGTGATGCAGTTGAAATTACCGGTAAATCTCCTCCTTTTTTCTTTTTAAACTTAGACATAATTATTACTTAGTTTTTATTAGGTTCTGCCTCTGACAACTTCTGAGGGTACATAGATTTAACAATATTTAATTGTGGCTTGAGTTTTTCTTTTTCATCAATAGATGTTCTTGGATCTGAATAACGACTATTTGCTTGAACAAAATTCATTCCATTCATTGGATTTAACCTTAAATACTCTCTGTTGCGCAACTCATTATAGGCTGCTACTAATTCATTTTGAACAGCGATATAGACCTTGTAAGATGTTTCACGATCATTTTTTAATGAAATAACGGCTTTTTCAGGGTTGTCTGAAGATGAAGAAGCTTTTTTACCTTGACAATAATCACATGAGTCTTCTCCAGTTCCTCCTCCATTGTCTAAAAATTTCATTGCTAGAGTTCTAACATCAGATATATCCGTCAACTCCTCTTCAACAAGTAATTGATTATTTTTATTTACAACAACAGTAAAAATGTTTTTCTGTTTAATTATAGGTGGATCAATTATCTCTTCAATAGGAGGGAGTTTTCTATTAAGTCCACTGTCAGTTTCAATAGTAGTAGTTACAAGAAAGAAAATCAAAAGTAAGAAGGCAATGTCGGCCATCGAACCTGCATTTACTTCTGGTGCTGATCTTTTTGCCATAATTATTTATTTTTTAATAATTTTTTTAATACCTGAAAACATCATAGATCCAAAAGCAATAGCAATAAGCATATAGAAAGATACAATTCCTGTTCCTACCAATCTAGACCCACTAGCAGAAAGAACTTTACCATCTTTCATAGGGGTTTCAGTACCTTCCGATAATGCATAACCAATAGCAATAACTAATAAAAATAAACCAGATACTATCATTGCTTTTTTTAATTTTTTTGGATCAGAAGCCAAATTCATTATTGAAAAAATTACAGTTACAACTATTGCAATTGATAAAATAATCAGAGCTAAAGATATAAGAGGAGTAACTGTTGAATAATCTCCCATACTAGCATTCATTTTGATTTGATCATCTCCAAGACCCATTATTCTCAAAAGGAAAATAATACCTAATACACCTAATACGCCACTTGCTGTTTTAATAATATTTTGAAAATTCATTTTTCGAAATGTTAATTGATTTATTTTTTATTAGCTACAAGAATGTCAATCAAAGTAATTGACGCATCCTCCATATCATTTACAATACTATCTATCTTCGAAACAATATAATTATAAAAAACTTGTAGTATAATTGCTACTACAAGTCCAAAAACGGTAGTTAAAAGAGCAACCTTAATACCTCCAGCAACAAGAGAAGGCTGCATATCTCCAGCAGCTTCAATTTTATCAAAAGCTTGTATCATACCAATTACCGTTCCCATGAAACCAAGCATAGGAGCTAAAGCAATAAAAAGAGATATCCAAGAAACATTTTTTTCTAGTTGACCCATTTGAACTCCTCCATAAGCTACAACAGCTTTTTCAGCACTTTCTACACCTTCACCCATACGATCTAGTCCTTGATAAAAAATAGAGGCAACAGGTCCTTTTGTGTTTCTACATATTTCTTTTGCAGCTTCTACTCCACCTGAAGATAATGCTTCTTCAATTCCGGAAGTTAACTTATCAGTATTAGTAGTTGCTAAATTTAAATAAATAATCCGCTCAATCGCTATGGCTAAACCTAGGATTAAACAAATCAAAACGATTCCCATAAAACCTGGTCCACCTTCAATAAAACGAGTTTTTAACTCCTGAGTAAATGATGGGGCAGCTACTTCTGCTTCATCACTATCCTGAAAAGTAGTAACATTTTCTGTATTTTCTAAAGAATTTATATTAGCAGTTACATTGTTACTCAATATAAAAATAGTCCCGGCAGCGAATACAATGAATAATTTTTTCATTTTAATAAATTTTGTTCTTGTTTAATTATAAGCGTTAAAGATAAAAAAAAATAGACACGTTTTATATAAATTTTATTTTGATAAAAATCAACATACAAACAGAAACATTATTATTTAATAAGAATTTATTAAATTATTTTTTAATTTTTTGAATCTTATCAAAAAAATTTCTTGCATTTGAAGTTATTACATTCCAATCTTTAGATTTAATTAATTCTTTTGGCGCTATCCAACTACTTCCAATAGCTAAAACAAAATCATTTTTAATATAATTTAAACAATTAGATAAGTTAACTCCTCCCGTGGGTATGAATTTTAAATTCAAATGATTATATGGTTTAGAAATATTTTTTAAATGGGTTAAGCCTCCGTTACTTTCAGAATGAAAATATTTTAAAATATTACAACCATTGTCATAAGCAATTTCTATTTCTGTAGGTGTTGAAATACCAGGAATAAACATTAGATTTTCTTTTATACTTAAATTAATTATTTTAGGATTACAGCCGGGCGAAAAAGCAAAATCAGCTCCAATATCAACTGCAGAGGCAACTTGATCAATATTTATAAGAGTTCCAACACCAACGCTAATACTTTTAACATTTTTTATAATCTCCTCTGCACATTTGATTGCCTTAGACGAACGAAGTGCTATTTCAACTATATCAATACCGCCTTCTAATAAAGCGTTAGCTAGGGGAATTGCATCTTTAACTGAATCAATTTCAATAATAGGAATTACTGCTGCATTTTTTATTTTTTCTAAAATTTCGTTGCTCATAAAAAACTATCTATAAATATGACCTTGGTTTTCTTGTGAAGATATTTTAATGATTTCATTCTCTTTCATAACATTAATATCTCCTAAAAAAGTTTGTGTAATTGAATAAGCATTTGAGGCAAAATCTACAATCTTATTACCTTTCCATTGGTTTATTATACCATGTAAAGCTCCAGCAACAAATGCATCTCCCCCTCCAATTCTATCTATAATTCTTGTTTTGATGGGCTTACTTAAAAAAACATCATCAGAAGTTTTAATTAGTCCACCAAGAAAATTTTCGTTTGCATTAATTTGATTCCTTATAGTCATTCCTATTTGTTCAAAATCTCCAAGATCAGATAGAATTTTGGATGCAGATAAAGTTGCATTCTCTAATTGAACATAATCTTTAATTGAATTTGTTTTAAAATTGTACAAATCGACTATAACTCCCAAATTACCAAAAATAATATCAACATGTTGTATTATTTTATTAATGAATTTCGATGCTTGTTCTTTTGTCCATAAAGTTCTCCTGTAATTAAAATCAAAAACTATTTTAATTTTTAATTTTTTAGCAATCTTAATTGAATTGAATATGTTCTTCATGCAAAATTCCGAAAGCGCAGGAGTTATTCCTGATAAAATTAGATGACTAGAAGGTTTTAAAACATCAATCCACTCATCTTCAGAAATTAATTTATTTGAAAAGCATGAATTTTTTCTATCATAAATTACTTCAGCACCTCTGTTTGAAATACCATGCTGAAAGTAATAGGTACCCATTCTTCCATTTTCAAAAAAAATATTATTTGTGTTAACACCAAATTGTTGCATGTTTTTTTTTGCAGCAATCCCTAACTGATTATTTGGAAGAACTGAAATAATCTTTGTTGTATGTCCTAAAAGTGATAAACTACAAGATACATTTGCCTCCGATCCGCCAAAAAAAGTTCTAAACAAATTAGTTTGTTGAATTAAATCATTACGGTTTTGAGGACTAATTCTTAAGAGTATTTCTCCGTAGGATGCAATGATTTTTTTCATCTAAACAAGATTTAATAAACAAAACTATATTGTTATGAACCTAGTAAATATAATCATTTGATTTAAAGACTTATTATCCATCTAATTTTTGAATTTAATTTTATTAAATTTAAATTTTATATTGAAACTAAAACTTAAAACATAATATTTTATGCCCCTTTTTATTGTCGTTTGTGGAATTTTATTGCTCTTTGCTTTAATAGTTTTTGGAAGATTGAATGCATTTATTTCTTTCATTTTAGTTTCTTTAGTGATTGGAATAGCTAATGGAATGCCAATCAATCAAGTTATTGAATCGATTGAGGATGGGTTTGGAAATACTCTTGGGTCATTAGTTATGATTTTAGGGCTTGGGGCTATGTTTGGGAAAATAATTGCAGACAGTGGAGCTGCTCAGCAAATATCATTTAAACTAATAGATGTTTTCGGCATAAACAACATTCAGTTGGCTGTTATGCTTTCCGGTTTTATTATTGGCCTAACTATGTTTTATGAAGTTGGCTTTGTAATTTTGGTTCCGCTTATTTTTACGGTCGCATCATCATCTCGATTACCTTTAATGTATGTTGGACTTCCTTTGTTAGCTTCTTTATCTGTTGCCCATGGATATTTACCTCCTCATCCCGGGCCAACTGCCGTAGCAATTCTTTTTAATGCAAGTATTGGTAAAACGCTAATCTATGGAACTATAATTGCTATTCCAGCTATTGTCATTTCAGGACCAATTCTGTCTAGGGTTATAAAAAAAGTAGATGCTAAACCTTTGAAATCTTTTGTGCCTCCTGAAGTGTTTGATAAAAAACAATTACCTGGTTTTTTTATTAGTATTTTCTCAGCGTTATTCCCTGTTTTCCTAATCAGTACTTCAACTATTTTTACAGCTTTTATGTCTGAGGAAAATAACTATTATGCTTATGTAAAATTTTTTGGAAATCCTTCTATAGCTTTATTAGTTTCATTAATGTTTTCTATTTACACCCTTGGGATTTCTAAAGGAAGGACCGTAGATGAAATAATGACAAAATGCTCTGATTCAATTAAAGGTGTAACAATGGTTTTACTCATTATAGCAGGATCTGGTGCTTTAAAAGAAGTTTTGATTGATAGTGGAGTAAGTCAATATATTGGTAGTTTATTGAAAACTTCTGATTTATCTCCTCTTATATTAGGATGGGCAATTGCAACTCTAATAAGAGTTTGTGTTGGATCAGCTACTGTTGCAGGATTAACTACTGCTGGGATTTTAGTTCCCATAATTTCAAACACTAATGTAAATCCAGAATTAATGGTTCTAGCAATTGGTTCAGGTAGTCTTATGCTTTCTCACGTTAATGATGGAGGGTTCTGGTTGTTTAAGGAGTATTTTAATGTTTCTGTCAAAGACACACTTGCAACATGGACTGTTATGGAAACTTCTATAGGTATTATAGGTATTATTGGTGTATTAGTATTAGATTTATTTATTTAAAGAAATCTATGAAATTACTTCCCTCTAAGAGATTAGAAACACTTCAATTAATTTTGCCATCACCCCCTAAACCTGCTGGACTATATAAACCTTTAGTTGTATCTGGAAATTTATTATATGTTTCAGGTCAAGGTCCCTTAAAAAAAGATGGGACACTAATGAAAGGTAAAGTTGGCAAGGATCTTTCTGCGTCGGAAGCAAAAATCGCAGCTAGACAAGTTGGATTAACTATGTTAGCAACAATCAATGAACACTTCAAAGAAATAGATAAAATTAAAAAAATTGTAAAAGTATTAGGAATGGTAAATTCTACATTAGAATTTGAAGAACATCCCTTTGTAATTAATGGTTTTAGTGAGCTTATGAGAGATGTTTTTGGAGAAGATAGTGGGGTTGGCGCAAGAAGTGCTGTTGGAGCAATTCTTCCTGGAAATATTCCTGTAGAAATAGAGGCAATTTTTGAATTACATTCTTAGATATATGAAAAAAAAATCCTCTGAAAAGGATTGGTTTGAAGTAATTGATTCTGATAAATTGACAAGTCCAGGACTAATACTTTTTCCAGAAATAATTAATAGAAATATTAAAAATATGTTATTAATTGCTGGCTCCGAAAAAAGACTTTGGCCTCATGTAAAAACCCATAAAATAAAAGAAGTAGTCAATCTTCAAAAAGAATTTGGAATTAATAAATTTAAATGTGCTACAATTTGTGAAGCCCAAATGCTTGCGAAGAGTGGGGTTGAAAAAATTCTATTAGCTATTCAACCTTCAGAAAAAAATTTAAAACTTTTTATTGAATTACAAGAGTCATATCCAAAAATTGAATTTTCAACTATTGTAGATAACCATGATTCATTAAAATCAATGGCTTATATAGCTAATAAAAAAAATATTGAATTGTTATTATGGTTAGATATTAATAACGGTATGAATCGTACTGGTGTCTTCTCTAAATCATCAGCTGTTGAATTGACAAAAACAATTTTTAAAAATCAAAATTTAATTTTTAAAGGACTTCATGTATATGATGGACATATAAGACATGAAGGTTTTGAAAAAAGAAAAGAGGAATGCGATAAAGCATATTCATTTGTAATTGACATAAAGACTGAAATAGAAAAAAACGGAATACCAGTTAAGGATTTAATAACAGGTGGCTCCCCTACCTTTCCTATTCATGCTAAAAGAGAGGGTAATTTTCTAAGTCCTGGAACAACTCTTTTGTGGGATGCTGGATATGGAAGTCTATTTCCAGAGATGCCTTTTGAAATAGGAGCCGTTATAGTTTCAAGAGTTATAAGTAAACCTAATAAAGATTTACTATGCTTTGATCTAGGGCATAAATCTGTAGCATCTGAAATGCAATTACCTAGAGTAATAATTTATGGTCTTGAAAAAGCAAAACATATTAGTCAGAGTGAAGAACATCTGATTGTAGAAACGAAGAAATCGAAAGACTATAAAGTTGGTGATATTGTTTATGCAATACCCTATCATATTTGTCCAACAGTTGCAAAATATGAATACGTTCAAACTATTAAAAAAGGAAAGATTTCATCAACTTGGCAAGTAAAATCAAGAACTTATAATTTAAATGATTAAATAATGTCTTTTATTTTTGATGCGCATTTAGATTTAGCAATGAATGCTTTGGAATGGAACAGAAACCTAATTCTTCCAGTTAATGAAATAAGAAAAAAAGAAAAGTTTTTAACTGATAAACCTGACCGTGGAAAAGGAACTGTTTCTTTAGAAGCAATGAGAAATGGTAATATTGGTTTATGCGTTGCAACACAAATTGCCAGGTATGTTAAACCTGATAATAATTTACCTGGCTGGAACTCTCCTGAACAGGCATGGGCTCAAACACAAGGTCAGCTAGCTTGGTATAAAGCTATGGAAGAAATTGGAGAAATGGTTCAGATAAAATCTAAGGAAAATCTTAATAATCATCTGTTTAATTGGAATAAAAATAAAAAACCTATAGGATTTATCTTGTCCTTAGAAGGAGCAGATTCTATTATATCAATGGAACACCTTCATAAAGCTCATGAATATGGCTTAAGAGCAATAGGTCCAGCTCACTATGGCCCTGGAACATATGCGTATGGTACTGACTCATCAGGAGGTATTGGTCTAAAAGGAAGAGAACTATTAGATGAAATTGAAAAACTCAATATCATCCTTGATGCAACTCATCTTTGTGATATAAGTTTCTGGGAAACAATGGATAGATTTTCTGGACCTGTCTGGGCAAGTCACAGTAACTGTAGAACTCTAGTTCCAAATGAAAGACAATTTGATGACAAACAAATAAAAGAATTAATTCAAAGAAAATCAGTAATAGGAGTTTGTCTTGATGCTTGGATGATTATACCTGATTGGAAAAGAGGAATTTCAACACCTAATGAAAGAAATCTTTCATTAAACAAAATAGTTGATCACATTGACTATATCTGTCAATTATCTGGAAATTGTGACTATATTGGAATTGGGTCAGATTTGGATGGGGCTTTTGGTAAAGAGCAATGTCCATTTGATCTTAATACAATTGCTGATCTTCAAGGAATAAAGCCTATTCTTAAAAATAGAGGTTATTCAGATTTAGATATTGATAAAATATTTCATAAAAATTTTATTGATTTCTTGCTAAATACCTGGAGTTAATCTGATAAGCAAAATTAAATGATTAAAAATATTTATATTAAGGTAAAATTGATTTCATCATGAAAAAAAATCTTCAAAAAATAATCTTAATTCCACTTTCCTTAATAATTATAATTTTATTCCTAAATGAATTAAAGAAAAATTCTGTTTCAACTATCCCAAAAATTGCAATTGCAGGACTTGGAATTGAATCTAGTACTTTTTCTCCTGCAGTAACCCATGAAGAAGCTTTTCATCCCAGAATTGGTGATGAAATTTTTGATCGCTATCCATTTTTATCTGAAAAATCTAATACCAGGAAAAGAGCAGATTGGTTTCCTACTTTAGTTGGAAAATCTTTACCTGGTGGAATTGTAACTAAAAAAGCTTATGAATCATTAGTAAATCAAACTTTAAATCTTCTTAAAGAAAATCTCCCTTATGATGGGTTGTTTTTAGATTTACATGGAGCAATGAGTGTTCAGGGATTAAATGATGCTGAGGGAGATTATATAAGAAAAATAAGAGAAGTTGTTGGATATAATACTATTATTTCAACTTCAATGGATTTACATGGAAATGTATCTAAAAGACTTGCTGAAGAATCAGATTTGATTACTTGCTACAGAATGGCTCCACATGAAGATGCTATGGAATCTAAACAAAGGGCATTAGAAAATTTATTAACTAGAATTGAAAATGGAAAAGGAAAACCATTATATAAAGCTTGGATACCTATACCTATTTTACTTCCAGGCGAACAAACTAGCACTAGAATAGATCCAGGCAAAAAACTTTACTCACAAGTTGAGCCTATTTCTAAAATTAATGGAGTCTTAGATGCTGCAATTTGGATTGGATATGCTTGGGCTGATGAACCTAGAAATCATGCGGTTGTTGTAGTAACTGGAGATAATGAAAAAAATGTGAAATCCTCTGCTGAAAAATTAGCAAAAAGTTTTTGGGAATATCGTAATGAATTTGATTTCGTTGCACCAACAACTACTCTAAAAGAAAGCCTAAAACAGGCAATTAATAGTGATAAAACTCCATTTTTTATTAGTGATATGGGAGATAATCCAACTGCTGGAGGAGCCGGAGATGTTACTTGGACTCTAAAAAAGTTATTAGAAAGAGAAGACTTTAAATCTATTAAAGGACCTTCATTAATATATGCTTCTATTCCCGGTCCCGATCTTATTGATAAAGCATTAAAAACTGGTGAAGGAAAGCAAATTGAAGCTTATGTAGGAGCTCAAGTTGATAATAGATATTCTCCTCCAATTTTACTCAAAGGAATTATAAAGAAAATTAAAAAAGGAGATATTCATGCAGAAACAGAAGTTGTAGTTCAGACTGGAAGTATAAATGTTATTGTAACAAATAAAAGAAAGCCTTATCATCATGAAAAAGATTTTAGCGAATTAGATTTAAATCTCACGGAGACTGATATAGTAATTGTAAAAATTGGTTACCTAGTTCCTGAACTTTATGAAATTCAAAAAGACTGGGTAATGGCTTTAACTCCAGGTGGTGTTGATCAGAATTTAATTCGTTTGGGATATAAAAATATTAAACGACCTATGTTTCCTTTAGATAAGGATATGGATGATCCAAATCTAAACGCCCGATTGATTTCAGTTTCAGGAAATTCAAGCGAATTATAAATCTAATGAAAGTTGAATTTGAAGAAACAAAATTCCTGGTTATTCATGCAGATGATGCAGGATTATCACATTCTCAAAACAGTGCTATTATTGAAAGTCTTGAAAATGGACTAGTAAACTCCTATAGCATTATGACTCCTTGTCCTTGGTTTTATGAAATGGGTAAATATGCTAAAGCAAATCCTCAATTTGACTATGGTATTCATCTAACTCTTACATGTGAATGGGAAAATTATAAATTTGGTCCCGTATCTCCAGTTGAGGAAGTAAAAAGCTTAGTTGATGAAAATGGTCATTTTTTCAAAACTAGAGATGAACTTAAAATATTTGCCAATGAAAAAGAAGTAAAAAAAGAACTAAAAGCACAAATAGAAAAAGCATTGAATTATGGTTTAAATCCAACTCATATCGATTCACATATGTACAGTGTTGGAGTAAATAAGGAGTTTTTTACTTTATATAAAGAATTAGGTCGATTATATAATCTTCCAGTACTTTTAAATAATGAATTATTAGAAATGGTTGGGCTAAATGCAAAAGAAAATATTAATGAAAATGATTTTGTGTTTGATAATATCTGCATCGCTAATTACAAACACTTCACAAATAATAGATTAAAAAATTATTATTTAGACTTTATTGATAATATAAAAAGCGGATTAAATATTATTTTAATTCACCCTGCTTTTAATGATCCTGAAATGAAAGCTATTACTATTAACCATCCTAATTTTGGCTCTGAATGGAGACAAATAGATTTTGAGGTATTCACGAGTCAAGAAATTAAATCCAAAATTGAGAAAAACAATATCCAATTAATCACATGGAAAGAATTTAATCTAGCATAGCTGATTATTTGCTAATATTTTATATTATTGTAAATGAATTAAGTATCTGTTTTTTTTAAGTCATTAACGTCTATTTTATGAAGCTTTTTCAATTTTTCCTTTGTTTTTTAATCATGAGCTGTAGTCCAGAAAAAATGAAATGGCAAAATTTAATTATAAACAATTCACTGGAAGGATGGCATATTTTTCAAGATGATGGCTCAAAAAAAGGATGGAGGGTAGAAAATAATATATTAATCTTTGATGTGATATCAGGTATGGAGTCTGGTAATGATGATGCAAGTCTTTTATCCAATAAAAAATATAAAAGTTTTGAGATAAAATTTGATTGGAAAATTGAAAAGGGAGGTAATAGCGGCTTTATGTGGGGGGTAAATGAGGATAGCTCTTACAAATTCCCATATCAAACTGGACCAGAAATACAAATCATTGATATTGCTGCTTATGATTCTCCTAAAGAAATACTAGGAGGTGAAATAGAATTGAATAATATACTTGAAGACTTAAACGCAAAGAAACATTACCTTGGATCAGTTTATGATATGTATTCCCCTTCCATAACTACTTCTCCAAATCCAGCTGGTGAATGGAATTCATATCATATTAAAATAGATCACAATAATAATTTTGGTTTTGTTAGATTAAATGATATGCTGATAAATAAATTTGAATTAAGGGGGCAAGATTGGAGTAAAAAGCTTGCTCAGAGTAAATTTAGTAAATCCGATGAATCACCCTATTTGGGAGATAGAAGATGGTATGATTTTGGAAAATTTACAGAGGGATTTATTTGCTTTCAAGACCACCCTGGAAAAGCATACTTTAAAAACATTCAAATACTTGAGTTAGATTAAAAAAAACCTCTTACAAAAATTTTATATCTAAAAGGTTTAATAAAATCAACAAATAAGAACTAAAAAAAAGAAAGGAATAGTTAATCCTGTTATTGCCATTGGGCGTGAAAATATTGGTCTAAAGGCTTATCAACTCTTTGGAAGGTATGCGCACCAAAGAAATCACGCTGTGCCTGAATGAGGTTTGCTGGCAGTGTTTTTGTGCATAGTGCAATCCAATAATTATAGGCACTGGAATAACTATCTAACGCAATTTTTTGATCTACAGCATGATGAATTAAAACTGCAGCATCAGGTTCGGTATTGCTAAGTAAATCGATAAAGTTCGTGTTTTGAAGTAACTTTTTTTCTTTTAAAAACGCTTGCACAAGACTTTCTATTAGATTGGACCGGATGATACACCCTTGTGTCCAAACACGAGCGATTTCAGCAGGTTTATACTCCCATCCGTAGGCTTTAGTCGCGCGTTCAATTAGGTTAAACCCTTGTATATGATTGATTCTTCGAGCAAATACATATGCTTTTTTAAGCACATCGAGATCAAGGGTTTTGAACTTAAAGATCTGGTTTTTGCTCTGTGATAAAATAGTGCGTTGTGCTTTCATCGAAGAAAGATAGCGGGAAAAAACAGCAGAAGACATCATCGTATTGACTTCTCCCAATTCTAAGGCAGCAGAACTAGACCACATACCTGTTCCTTTGCTACTCGCTTGGTCTAGGATTAAATCAATTAAGAAGTGATCACCTTCTTTTTTCTGAAGAATTTTGGCGGTAATTTCTAATAGATAACTCGCCTCTGAACCCATGTTCCATTCATTAAAAATAGAAGCTATTTCTGGGTAATTCATTTGACGAGACAAGACCGCAAAAGTTTCTGCTAGTAGTTGCATTTCGGCATATTCAATACCGTTGTGTACCATCTTTACAAAATGTCCAGCACCATCAGCACCCACATAAGTATGACAGGAATTTCCCAAGGCATCTTTAGCAGCGATGCGATTTAAAATAGGGCTGAGCAGATGATAGGCTTTGGAACTCCCCCCAAACATAAGTGAAGCACCATGACGAGCTCCATAGGCTCCTCCAGAAACCCCACAGCCAGCAAAAGCAATAGTTTTTTTTTCGAGTTCGTGAACTCTTCTATGAGTGTCTGAATAATGAGAATTACCACCGTCAACAATCACATCACCTTCGTTAAGTAAGGGTAATAGTTCATCGATAAGTTCATCAACAGCGGAACCGCTTTTAATCATCAACCAGATTTTACGTGGCCGTTCAAGGACCTCAATGAAGTGGCTTAATTCGGTAAAGCCCAATACGTTTTTAAATTGAGAATTGTTTGACATAAAGGTGTCGATAATTCTTTCTTCTCCGGGAACTAACCGGTTATAAATGGCCGTAGAAAAATTATTTTCAGCGCAATTTAAAGCAAGTCCTTGCCCCATTACCCCCATTCCAATAACTCCAATAGTTGCATAATTTGGAGGGTTTATCTTTTTTAAAAGAGACACACTCAGTTTTGATAAAGGTTGGTCAACGCAAAGGTGAATTCCATAAGAGGGAAGTTCTAAAGCACTAAATTGTGAGTGAAGTAATTGGGAATCAAAAAAATGATTTTCACGATTTTTGAGGCGCGATTGAATCAATTCAAACGAACCATTCAGCACCACCCAGGTGATCTCACTATTTTGATCTGAGAGAATATTTCGATAACGTTCTTTAAGCGCTGAGCAAGCTAAAATAGCTTCGCCTTTTTTGGACCATTCTTGAATTTTTTTGGCTAAAAAGGAGAGCCATGGTTTTCGATCTGAATCTTCTAAAGCAAGTCCCAACTTCATTTTATCTTTGTTTGATTTGGTATGAAAATCATCTGCATCATAAAAAGGCCATGTTGTTTGCTGCGAAAGTTGTTTTCCAAGGCTTGTTTTTCCAGTTCCACTAACACCCATTATGATGATCATATACGTTTGCGTTTATTATAAAGATATAAAAAGAATAAAGACTACATCATGCAGGAGAATGGACCGCAACAACAAATTGTACAAACATTGAAAACAAAAAACCTTAACATATTATTTATAAATATATTAAAGATTTAGATTAGATAATTTAAATATTTTTGGTTATCAGTTAATTAAACAATATATTGTATATAAACTTTTTTGTTTATGAAAAAATTAGTCGAAAAAATAATTATCATATTTATTTTTATTGCTTGTAAATTAAGCTTTTCACAACCTTATATTCCAATAAATAAATGGCAAGAAAAAACCATACTTCTTATTGGGGCTCATCCCGATGACGATTCCATGTCTCATGGAACATTAGCCCTTTTAAATGATAATGGTAATAATATTTTTATACTAACATTAACTACCGGTAATGTAGGTACAAAAGACCCAAAAATCAGTAAAACTGATTTATCAAAAATAAGACGGCAAGAGCAACTTGATGCTATGAGTGTAATTGGTCTTTCAGAAAAACAATATATTAATTTAGGGTACAATGATGGTAGGCTTGAGTTCGCTGACAAAGAAGAAATAATTGGAAAAATAGTTCATCATATACGAAAACTGAAACCTGATGTTTTAATGTCATTTGATCCTGGATATAATTACCAAGTTTGGCATAAAAGTGATCATAGAGCTGCGGCATATTTAACTGCTGATGCGGTTAGAGCTGCTGAGTGGCCATTAATGTACGAAGTTGATATAATTCATAAAAAATTAAGCGCACATGTTATTCCAGAATTTCTTTTTTACGGAGGTAATATTAGTGATACAAACACCAGTGTAAATATTCAAAAATATGTTGAAAAAAAAATACTGTCAGGTTCAAAATATTTGAGTCAATGGTCGAGTGGATGGAATGAGTATTTGGGGTCAGATATTAATAACTATCCAGAAGGAGAAAAAGATAGAGTATATAAAAGAATGAGGAAAAGAATAAAATTTATAAATGATATACCAGTAGAGCAATTTAGGTATTATAAAGGTAATCCTGATGGAATGGGTCGAAGTCCAAGAGACTAGCTTGGAAATACAATTGACGAAAATGTAATATATAATTATCAGTCGTTTTGTATGTTTATCAAAACTATGTGTAAAAATTCATTATTTATTTTAATTCTTTGTTTTTTAATACTCAACATTCATTGTGAGTCACAAATCAAATTAAAACCAGTAAGTGTTAAAGATTTTTCAATTTTTATTGACTCAACGAACTATATAACTGATGCGGAAAAATTTGGATGGTCTTTTATTCAAAAAGATGTTTTTAATTTTGATGTAATTAAGGATGTTTCATGGGATTCCCCTAATGGAGAACCTGTGAATAATTATAATTTTCCTGTTACTCAGATAAGTTATAATGATGCTATAGCTTATTGCAAATGGGCAGGAGTTCAATTGCCTACTTACGATCAATATTGGAAGGCAGTTGCAAATGATAAAAGGCCTGTTATTAGTGATTCTGAATATATCGAAGAAGTAAACAAGGTTAACATAGTAGGTAATGTTTGGGATTTAACTTTGACAGAAAACATAAAAGGTGAAATAAGATTAGCTGGTGGCTCTTATTTATGTTCACCTAAAACTTGCCATGGAACTCAGCGAGAAAGAAAATTATTTGTAGATAAAGAAACTGCTAATACTCATATAAGTTTAGTTGTATATAAACCTTAAGGTCTCAAAATTACTAAGTCTATTTTATTCAAACCCCTCTATTTTATTTAAATTAAATAATATTTATATTGGACTTTTAAAAGATTCAATTTTAGAATAAATTAAGTTAATTCACTAAATAATAAATCCTAATTTTATAAATTAAACAATCAAAAGTTGAAAAAATATAATCCATTATTATTATTATTATTTATTGTAGTTTATATTCTAGGTTGTTCTAGAAATTCAGAGACTAAAACAAAACCTAATATATTATTTATAATGTCTGATGATCATGCATATCAAGCAATAAGTGCATATGATGATCGATTGATACAAACACCTAATATTGATAAAATTGCAAATGAAGGTATGCTCTTTAATAATGCATGTGTAACGAATTCAATATGTGCTCCTTCAAGAGCAGTAATACTAACGGGAAAACATAGTCATCTGAATGGTAAGATTGATAATCATGCTAAATTTGATGATTCACAAACTACTTTTCCTCAACTTTTTCAGAAAGCT
>Ga0209501_10001981_pt1 | contig 21913 bp, 18 predicted proteins | sample ArcticOcean_MG_C_4_FD_187434 | JGI IMG/M metagenome (GOLD analysis project Ga0209501, IMG submission 187434) | Marine microbial communities from western Arctic Ocean - ArcticOcean_MG_CB4_134 (SPAdes) (version 2) | ecosystem: Environmental > Aquatic > Marine > Oceanic | place: Arctic Ocean...
GTTAACGAGCGCGTGGTATTTCGATCGGATTCCATCGACCATTGTTGCATCCGGCATATAAACAGTTTGCAACAACTCAATGCAGAAGGTCAATGCCAATTAGGTAGTTTATTTACGAACGACGCCTTACCGTGCTTGTACCAGGCCGGATCGACTCGAAGAGAACGGTTGAATTCTGATGAAGAGTGTCTGTGTTTTCACTGGTTCCAGTCCGGGAATCTGCCCCGAGCATCGTGAGATGGCCGACCGTCTTGGCCGGGTCATTGCCGAACGCGGCCTGGAACTGGTCTACGGGGCGGGAAACGTCGGACTCATGGGAATCCTGGCTGACGCGGCTTTGGCAGCCGGAGGACGAGTCATCGGTGTCATCCCGTCTCTGCTCGTTGACATGGAAGTGGCCCACGACGGACTGACCGAGCTGCACGTTGTGAATTCCATGCACGAACGAAAGGAGCTGATGCTCGCGTCATCCGATGCCTTCGTGGCCATGCCTGGCGGATTCGGCACGCTCGACGAACTGTTCGAGGTCCTGACGCATGGGCAGCTTGGTTTTCACCACAAGCCCTGCGGTGTGCTGAATGTGGGCGGGTTCTTTGATCAACTGCTGTTGTTCTTGGATTTCATGGTGTCTCAGGAGTTCGTGAAGCCGATTCACCGCGACATGCTGATCGTCGATGAGTCCCCCGAGAATCTGCTGAATTCGCTCGCCCGATATGAAGCCCCACATACCGACAAATGGATCAGTCGAGACTGAGTGATTGTCGGAGGCTGCATCTGCCTGACAGGACCGGCCCGTCATTCCCGCCTTTGAAAGTCACGATTCCCATGCGTGCCGGAGGTGTCGGCACCGGGTAAACTCACCGCGAACGCAGCCAGTCAAGTTTGAGTCAGGCTGTTGACGAGGGACGCTGAGTTAAGCACGAATCGCCTCGCATCGAGATGAAGGAAACGAACGGTGAATGATCAGCGCAGCATTCTGGTGGTCGAGGACGAGGAGATCATTCGCAGTTCATTGCGTGAGTTTCTGACTGGCGAGGACTACGCCGTCACAGAAGCCGACTGCGTCGTGGACGCATTGAAGGCAGCGCGAGAACAAGACTTCGACGTGGCGATCTGCGACGTGCAACTGCCCGACGGTGATGGCATCGCGCTGTTGCGGAAGCTGCATCAGATGAATCCGCATGCCTGCATTCTGATCATCACCGCTTATGCCACGGTCGAGAACGCGGTGGACGCGTTCAAAGCCGGGGCCTTCGACTACATCGTCAAGCCGGTCATCTTCGAAGACCTGCTGACGAAGCTCGATCGACTGTATCAGTTTCGAAACCTGTACTTCGAAAACCAGTCGCTCAGACGGGAACTGGCCCGGCAGGAAGAGTTTCCTGAAGTGGTGGGTTCGTGCGCGGCACTGCGGCAAGTCCAGGAGCAGATTCGCAAAGTCGCCGTGACCAACGCCAATGTTCTGCTGGTCGGGGAAACGGGCACGGGCAAAGAGCTGTTCGCACGATCCATCCACGCCGCGGGTCCCAGCAAGGACGAGCACTTCCTGGCGATCAACTGCGGGACACGGCCTGAGGAACTGCTTGAGTGTCAACTCTTCGGAACTCGTGCTGCAGTCCCAGGCAGCGGGCAGACGGTCGAAGAAGGGCTGCTGATGCATGCGGGAGCCGGCACGGTATTCCTCGACGAGATCACCAATCTCCCGCTGAGCACCCAGGCCAAGCTGCTACGGGCGATCGAATATGGCGAGGTACTTCCGGTCGGTGGCTCTGAACCACAGAAAGTCCGTGCCCGGATCATCGCATCGACCACTCGCGAACTGACGCGAGAAGTGGCACAGGAGCAATTCGACGAAGATTTGTTCTACCGACTCGACGGCGTGAAGATTCAGATTCCACCACTGCGCGACCGCCTCGACGACATTCCGGAACTGGTCGAGTTCTTCATCGGAAAGTATTCGCGTCAGATGAGGAAACGCGTTGCCGGAGCTACCAGCGAAACCGTGCGACTGCTGATGTCGGCCGACTGGAAAGGCAACGTCCGTCAGCTCGACAACGCGATCGAACGGGCGGTGATGATGTGCGACGAAGAAACTATCGAACCGTCCGACCTGCCGCCCGATCTGCTGGGGCTCGACCAACCGTTGCCGGACACGGAAGATCTTCGCAGCGCCTTGAAGCATTACGAGCGGCTGCACATTACGCGTGTGCTGCGACAGTGGCCGGACAAGCGCGAAGCTGCTAAACGACTGCGATTGGGGCTCTCCAGCCTGTATCGCAAGATCGAAGAGCTGGGCATTGAGGTCTAACTGCCCGTCGCACTACGCGTCGAGGTTGTGAGTCGCCCGGAGCCCAGTTTGTCAGCCGTCGAAAAAGTGAGTCATGCCCGAGCAAATCAAAGGTGACCTGTACGACTACCCGGTCTATTACGATCTGATTTTCGGTTCGGACTGGCGAGCCGAATACGACTTCCTGACCGCCTGCTTCGAACGATTCGGGAAGCGTCCGGTGCGGCGAGTGTTCGAACCAGCGTGCGGAACGGGCCGTCTGCTGATCAAGCTGGCGGAAGCTGGTTTCGACGTCTCGGGGAATGACCTCAACGCGCACGCAGTGAAGTTCTGCAACGATCGTTTCAAACGACGTGGTTATCCCCAGACTGCCGTCGTCGGCGACATGTCAGACTTCCGGCTGAAGCGCAAGGTCGACGCCGGTTTCAACATGATCAACACGTTCCGGCATTTGCTCAGTGACAGGCAGGCGATCGGACATCTGCAGTGCATGGCCGATTCGCTGGTCAAGGGCGGACTGTATCTGCTCGGACTGCATCTGATTCCGTCGGCAGGGGAACGACTGGAAGACGAAGCATGGCACGCCCGGCGAGGCAATCTGGCGGTCAACACCTACATGTGGTCCAAGGGGATCGATCAGGCAACCCGGAACGAGTATCTGGGTTTGACCATCAACGTCTACACTCCGACGAAGCACTATGAAATCGAAGATGAAATGATCTATCGGACGTACTCGGCCAGGCAGATGGCAGCACTGCTGAAAAAAGTGCCCGCGTTTGAGTGCGCCGGAGTTTATGATTTCTCATACGACCTGAATCAGCCGGTCGTCGTCGGCCCGGAAACGGAGGACGTCGTGTACGTTCTTCGCAAGAAATAAGATCGAGCCGAGCCGTTTAACTACAAGCCGTGGAATTCTCATGAGCGACACAGCCCCGCAGAACGACGAACAGAAGACGGAACCAGCCACCAAACCAGTTACGTTTGCCGAGGCTGCTGAGGAACAGCAACCGAGTCTGCTCGTCGAATTCTGCGAGTTCCTGCTGGAAAGCAAGAAGTGGTGGCTGACGCCGATCATCCTTGTGCTGATGCTCGTCGGTCTATTGATCGTGCTGAGCAGTTCCGTCGTGGCGCCGTTCATCTATCCGATCTTTTGATTCTCTCGGATTGGCAGGCGTCAGAATGGACGCAAGCGTCGTCTACATCACCGCGAAGGATCGCGACGAAGCGATGCACATTGCGCACGTGCTGGTGAGCGAGCGACTGGTGGCCTGCGCAAATCTGCTCGATCCAGTTACGTCGCTGTACTGGTGGGAGGACGCAGTCCAGACAAGCAACGAAGTTGTGTTGATCAGCAAGACGCGATCGGACAACGTGGACCGCGTCATCCAGCGAGTCAAAGAGCTGCACAGCTATGAGTGCCCCTGCATTGTGTCATGGCCGATCACCCATGGATCGCCGGATTATTTGAGCTGGCTGGTCGAAGAAACTCGCAAGGTTTGACCGGTGTCCAGGACGCCAACAGCCTCGCATTACTCAGGGGCCAACCAGTCGAGATCGAAGGCTGCGAATGTGAGCTGTTTGTAGCCGCCGGATTCGTACAGCACGCCAATGCGTCCGTCGGCAAGTCGGGCCAGTGCAGAGTAGGCCGCCGGACCGGGTTCAATGAGGCGGCTGATTGGCCAGGTGCGGCCTTCGTCGTAGCTCATTCGGACTGTCAGCCGATGCCGCGGACCACCCCAGTTACCTGTTGGTGTGGCAGCCGGGTTCGCGAACAGTAACCGGCTGCGATCTTTGTCCCCGAGCCCCGAATAGCGAAGCAGGCTGGCCTGGCAGGTTGGCTCGATCAGAACAGCATCGAGAATCGGTTCGGTCCATGTGAGGCCACCATCGGAACTGCGGGCCACGATTCGTTTCCCCGACTTCTCCTGGGACTTACCCGTTCGCCACCAGTGATTGCGCGCATTCACGATCAGGCCACCGTTCGCCGTTTCTGCCACTTGGCATTCACACATTTCGCGGCCGACCGTTCCACCGACATGCCACGATTTGCCGTGGTCGTCGCTGTAGAAAATGTTGGCATACGGCGAGCTGCCCTTGTGCTTGGTCAGTCGGTGATACGCCGGTATGACGATTCGTCCCTTGTGTTGACCATGTCGGAGCTGCACTCCAACGCCCGGCCCGATTCCGTAGAAACCCCATTTCGGCTTCTTCACCTGACGTGTGATGTCGACGGGCTTCGTCCAGGTGATGCCATCGTCGTCGCTGTGCATCTCAAGGACTTCTTTGCCCTCGCGTCCGAAGACGAGCCAGATTCGTCCGGTGTCCTGGTCGATGACGGGAGTCGGGTTACCAATGGTCGACTCGCCCTCGTCGTAGATGATCTGCAGCGGTCCCCAGGTCTTGCCGCCATCGGTCGAACGTTTGAGGACCATGTCGTTGTTACCAAGGTCCGCCAGACTTGTTTTCCGTCCTTCGGCGAATGCAAGCAGCGTTCCGGTTGGCGTCGCGAGCAGTGAGGGAATGCGGTACGCGAAGTAATCATCGGCGCCCGCCACATACACCTCGATGCGCTCCCGTGGAATGGGTGGAGGTAGCACCATCACATCAGCTGGCGGGCCCGCCGAGAACTCCACGCGTTGCCATTCAGAAATACCCGTGCCCGTTGCGCGCGAACCGAACACCAGATGATGACCCGAGTCGTCGTTGTCGCAGAGTGTAGTCACCACCAACCGTCCGTCGACGCGCAGATTGACGGTTTGCGAGACCCCGTCGAAGAGCAGATCCCAGTTGTGAAACCCGCTAGGATCGTCAACAGTCACGGCTCCTTCAACAGCGCCGTGCGTCCCCGAGTGAAACGTTCCAATCAGGTCGGAACCACGGCGTCCGAGCTGTACGCCGAAGCGCAGCCGCCCCGTTTTGTCCTTACGCCAGATGCAGACTTCAGTACCGATGGCTCGCGTTGGAACTTGAGTCTCCTCGACAACCCTCACGCGCCAGCGGTAAACAAATCCGTCACGTCTGGCTCGATCGCGTTCGTCATCGGAGAGTTCGGTCCGGTAGTAAAGACCTTCGGGGCCGTCGCCGTCATCGTCGACGATGCGCCAGCACGCTGTGCCTGACTTCGCAGTAGCCGAATTCGCTTTGTCGTGAGATTCAATCCAGCCTTGTGCGACCGGACTGCCCTTTCCGGAATAGCTCCTCGTGACCGGCAGTCGATCCGCTGCCGATATTGCCGAGACGAACGCCGCAACTGAAACGACAAAACCAATGAAATGGATTCGCATCGGGCCACTCCGCGGCACTGTGGTGAGGTGCATCAACTCGGACAGCACTTCAAGCTACTGCATCGGCTGGCTGGAAGGCCATGAAGTCGACGACTACGCTCGGCACAACCAGTCTGGATTTCTTCATGCAGGCGTCAGCAGCCTTTTTCCCGAAAGCCAAACGATGTATGTCTCACGTCGCGGATTTCTTGCACAAAGCTCATTCGTTGCCGCTGGTTTCGTTGGTCTTCGATCGCTGATTCATCCGGAATGGACGAAAGCATCCGACAGCGCCTCCGGTTACGGCGAACTCCAGCCGGACCCCGACAAGCGCATCGATCTGCCGAAAGGGTTTTCGTACCGCGTCATCTCGACCGCTGGCGAAGAGATGGTTGATGGGTTTCTTGTGCCAGGGCTTCCGGACGGAATGGGTGCGTTCGCGGATGAGTCCTCCGGGTTAACCGTGCTGATTCGCAATCACGAGTTGACTCCTGGCGGCGGTGGTCCGTTCGGGAAGAAGAACGCGCTGATTGATCAAGTTCCCACAGGAAAACTCTACGACGCAGGACGCGGGATGACTCCGGGGATCGGGGGCACCACGACGGTTGTTTATGACACTCAGAAGCAGCAGGTCGTCAGGCAGTTCCTGAGTCTGGCAGGCACGTATCGCAACTGTGCCGGCGGCCCGACTCCGTGGGGCACGTGGATCACGTGCGAGGAGACGAACGCGCGAACCGGCTTTGACATCAAGACGGGTGCGTTCTCGGAGCAGGATCACGGCTTTACGTTTGAAGTGCCCGTCACCGTCGAGCCTCATCTGGCCGATCCCGTGCCGTTGAAGGCGATGGGTCGGTTCAATCATGAAGCGATCGCCGTCGATCCAAAATTGGGCGTTATCTATGAAACGGAAGATCGTGGTGACGGCTGTATTTATCGATTCATTGCAGACCGCCACGACGAACTCCGGCCGAATCTTTCATCCGGAAAATTGCAGGCCCTGGCAATTAAGGGACAGCCCAGTCGCGATACTCGTAACCACAACTCGAAACTCGGTTTGATTGAACCGGGTGATGCGTTCGACGTGGAGTGGATTGATCTGGATGACGTCGAGTCTCCGGACGATGACCTGCGCCACCGTGCCTTCAAGGCCGGCGCGGCCATGTTTGCTCGCGGCGAGGGGATTTGGTTCGGAGACGGTGCTGCTTACGTTGCGTGTACATCTGGTGGTCAGAAGAAGATTGGTCAAATCTGGAAGTACACTCCGAGTCCCATTGAAGCATCGTCAGAGGAAGGCGAGCAGCCGGGTCGGCTCGAGTTGTTTATTGAACCAAATGATTCCGCGCTGATTGAGAACGCCGACAATCTGACGGTCGCGCCGTCCGGCGAACTGTTTGTGTGCGAAGATCGCGGCACGAACACCCAGCGGATGATTGGAGTCACACAGTCCGGTCAGCCGTTCGTCTTCGCTGCCTGCCATCTGAAATCAGAGCTGGCCGGAGCAACGTTCTCACCCGACGGGTCAACGCTGTTCTTCAACCTGCAGAAGCCGGGACTGACGATTGCAGTGACCGGCCCGTGGCATGCCTGAGATGGACTCCGTGAAGAGACTTGGACTCGTTTCCAACTGCTGGCAGATGCAACTCGACGCAGGTGCTGACCTGTTCGATTTGATCACTCAGGCTGTCCGCACCGGATGTGGCTGCATCGAATTGCGACAGACGTGTCTTGGGCGATTCGAGTGCGGTGAACCGCCCGTGCCAGACGCTTCAGCGTTGAAAGAACTACCAGAGGCCTTTCCGGACGTCGTCTTCAACATTGCGGTCAATGTGCCCTTTCTTCAGGCGGAGTATGTTGAGGCGACACCCGTCTTCGCCGCAGCGGTGCAGGCCGCCCAGGCAGTGGCGGGCAAGTACCGACCACATCTACGACTCGTGGATCTGACCACGTCAGCGCAGGAACTTCTGGGCGGTCACCGCGAGGAGATCTCGCGGAACGTTGTGCGGTTGACGGAGTTGATGATTGAGCGCGACGGCTGGCTTTCGATTGAACATTCTCTGCAGCCGTGGCAGCCATTCCTTCGCGTATTCCGGGACGCCCGCCGCTTGCTGGGCGCGCGGGCTGATCATCTGCGGTTGTGTTACGACCCGGTGAATCTGTTCTTCGGAGACACCGACCTCGATCCCGGAGTCGTGACGCGAACACTGTCAGCGGAAGAAATCTCGATGGTGCATTTCAAGCAACGTCGAGACGGCGAAGTCCTGCCGCGGATCGATGACGGCGATGTCGACTGGCGCGAGCAGATCACATTACTTGAGTCGGCCGGTTATCGCGGTCCGTATCTGCTTGAGATCCGCTCGTCGAATGACGTGTGGAATGAACTGGACTTCTCGGTTGAGTATCTGCGGACGTGTGGATTCAGCGCCGAGTTGTGCGAATAAACGCGTTCACTGCGTCAGATCGTCCAGTCGAAATCGAACCAGCCGGCGATGCCAGCGGACCTCTCGAGTGGCCGCTGAGGGACACAGGATTCGCTCGGCGAGATTGTTCGCTGTGAGCTTCCGCCAGGCGAGGTATCCGGTGGTCAGACGCGGGTTGATTTCGACCAGAACTGGAGGCTGATCATCCTTCTCCGGGACGATCAGATCGAAACCGACATAGCCGTTCAGTCCTGGGACCACCTCACTGGTACGGCGGAGCAATGTTGCGATTTGTTCCTGCTTTGCAGCGCTGAACGGACCGGGCAAATCGCATCCGAGGTACTGAAAGCGCCCGTCGTTAGAGAGAAGTTGCTGGCCTGCCGGGAAGAAGTCTGTGATTTCACCGGACCGTACGAAGATGGCCGCGGCACTTGCGGCGACACCGGAGACGAACGGCTGCTGAATGAATTCCATTCCCTGCCCGGACGCGGTGATTTCTTCAACGTAGTCAGCGAGCTTGTCCTGTCGATCAACCAGGAACGTAAGTTGTGAACCAGCGCCGTTCCGTGGCTTAATGACGACTGGAAACTGATACCGGAGATTCTGGTCCGCAGGGTCGAACGAAGTGGTTGGAATTGTCTCGATACCGGAATGATTCAGTTGTTCGGCGAGCGTAAGTTTGTCCGTGCAGAGTTGGACGGCCTGGCTCGAACAGCCGCGCAATTGCGGGCCAGCCAGTGACTCAACTACCTGGCAACGCCCGGCGAGCAAGTCTTCAAACTCTGGTGCAATCACGAATACGGAATCCGCTTGGAGAGACAATTCGCGAAACAGGTCGGCCTCGTGTCGCGGTGAGGAAATCGTACTGACGTCGAGATTCGTGCTCTCGTTCCATGCTGCCGGCGGCGGCAGGCGTGCATCCCTGGTTGTCGTGACCTGGACGTCGGGAATGCGCATGAGGTCCGCGATCATGGCCGTCAGCATCGCCCGACCTTCCAAAGCCAGCGAGCTGTCGAGTGACGCATGCGGCCATGCACCGCCGCAGATGTATTCCGATACGAAGACTCGGTGCGACACGACTTCGATTCCAGCGTTCGGCGACCGTGTAGCGAACAGCCGCAGTCACCGTCGTTTGTTCATCGCGCCGTCCGCGATGTCTAATCTCAGCCAGCAGATTTCGATACCTGCTCGGAGAGCTGCGGTGACGTCACGCCGAATTTGCTGGCCAGTGCTCGGGCTTTTGCGGCCAGGCCTTCAGTGTCGAGACCAAGTGACGCGAGCAGTTCGCCGCGTTCACCGTGTTCGACGAACTGGTCCGGGATTCCAAGTCGGACGATGTTCGCCGTATTCAGGCCGGCATCGTTTGCGGCTTCGAGAACCGCCGACCCAAAGCCTCCCGCAAGTGTCGATTCTTCGACGGTGATCACAAAGGGACAGTCAGAAACGGCTCGCAGGATCGTTTCGTGGTCGAGTGGTTTAGCGAAGCGGGCATTGACCACGCCGACATCGAGTCCCTCGGCTTCCAGTTGTTCGGCAGCGGCGACACAGGACGGAAACAGAGAGCCGAACGCAATGAGCATTCCGTCTGCTCCCCAATGGTGGATCTCCGAGCGACCGTGTTCGATGGGAAACACCGGTCGTTCAACGCTCTCTGCCGTCGCTTTGGGATAACGCAGCGACGTCGGTCCATTGTGGCTGAGCGCGAAGTCGAGCATCGGCGCAACATCATGCTCGTCGCCTGGTGCCATCAGCGTGAAGTTCGGCAACGACCGGAGATAGGTGTTGTCGAACACGCCGTGATGGGTCGGTCCATCCGGTCCGCACAGGCCGGCACGATCCAGTACGAAGATCACGGGCAGGTTCTGCAGGGCGACTTCCTGGAAAAGCTGGTCGTAGCTCCGCTGCAGGAACGTGCTGTAGATGTCGACGATTGGTCGCATCCCGGATTTCGCCATGCCGGCCGCAAACGCGACGGTGTGGCCTTCCGTGATACCGGTGTCGAAAAAGCGGTCTTCGAAGTCGTCGCGGATGCGGCCCAAGTCGTTTCCAGCACACATGGCCGCGGTCAGTACCGCGACTCGATTGTCCCGCTGCATCAGTTTGTAAATGCCGTCGCTGACGAGATTCGTGTAAGCAGGCTTTTTACCCTTCTTGACGGGGATGATGTCGCTGTCATCGCGGCGGAAGGGAGCCGGCGTGTGGTAGCGGACCGGATCTTCGCAGGCCGGTTCGTAACCGTGACCCTTTTCCGTCAGCACATGCAGCATGACCGGGCCTTTGACGTCATGCAGCATTTCCAGGTGGCGGCGGAGGGCGGCAATGTCGTGCCCATCGACCGGACCGACGTAGCGGAAACCCATTTCCTCAAACAGCATGCCCCCGTGCAGGAAGCCTTTCAGAGCTTCCTTGAAGTTGCCGATCGCGTGCTCGACAGGCTCACCGACCACCGGGACTTTGTTGAGCAACCACGAGACATCACGTTTCAGACCGCTGTAAAACGGAGCCAGCCGTGCTTTGTCCAGATACTCGGCAATGCCGCCGACGCGGGGGCAGATGCCCATTCGATTGTCGTTAAGAACGACCAGCAGGTCCTTCTTCTGACCGACTGCGTTGTTCATCGCTTCCCAGACGATGCCCGACGGCAGGGCTCCGTCGCCGATGACGCACACGGCGCGACGGTTGTCTTCGCCCAGCAGGTCGTCCCCGTTTTTCAAACCCAGGACCGTTGACACGCTGGAGCCGGCGTGGCCGGTCATAAACAGGTCATAGGGCGATTCCTCGGGATTCGGATACCCCATCAGCCCGCCGCGCGTACGGATATTCTGAAAATCCTTGTAGCGGCCCGTGACCAGTTTGTGCGGGTAGATCTGGTGACCGGTGTCCCAGATCAGGCGGTCCTGCGAAAAGTCGAATGCCAGATGCAGCGCGATGCAAAGTTCGACGACGCCCAGATTGCTGGCGAAGTGAGCGGCCCGTTCTTCAACGACCGTACACAGAACTTCCCGAATTTCCGCGGCAAGCTGTTTGAGCTGTCCGGCGTCGAGATCGTGCAGGTCCTTCGGCGATGTGATCCGCGGAAGCAGTTCGAGATTCATCAGTGGTCTCTTTCCAGAACGAAACGCGCCAAGGCATCCAGCTGTTGACCTCGATCGCCCAACGGGGCGATGGAGCAACGGGCCTCTTCAATGAGATGTTCTGCCCGCCGGCGGCTTTCCTCGACCCCGAGCAGTCCGGGGTAAGTCAGTTTACCAGATTCCGCATCCTTACGAACGGCTTTGCCCATTCTCGCCGCGTCGCCGGTGAAGTCCAAGAGGTCATCCGCGATCTGGAAGGCCAGACCAACACATTTTCCAAAATGATCCATCAAATCGACCGTATCGGCCTCGGCCCGTGCAATTCGAGCCCCCATTGTCAGCGCAGATCGTAATAACCTGCCTGTCTTACGCCGATGGATGGATTCAAGCTGGTCGACTGCCGCTGACTGGTCACTTTTTTGGCCCGATTCGTCCGAATTCGAGTCTCGCAGTTCCGGGCGTTCGCCCTGCAGATCGGCCATCTGTCCGCCAACCATGCCAGTGATTCCAGCCGCCGCAGACAAATCAAGCACGCACGACACGGCGACCTCAGGAGGATGGACGTCCCGGGCGAGAATCTCGAAGGCGAGTGTGAGCAGTCCGTCACCAGCCAGGATTGCAGTGGCCTCGTCGAACTGTCGGTGATTCGTCGGTCGACCCCGTCGCAGGTCGTCGTTGTCCATGGCGGGCAGGTCGTCGTGGATCAGCGAATACGTGTGAATCAGTTCAATCGCGACCGCGGCGGGAACGGCCGCTTCAATTTCACCGCCGCAGGCCTCACAGGACAGCAGCACCAGCAACGGGCGCAGGCGTTTTCCGCCGGCCTGTACGCTGTACCGCAGGGACGAATTCAGCCGGTCCGGGCATGCCGAATCGGTGACGAGGTAATCGTCGAGTGCCTGTTCAACTCGCGTTCTCAGTTCGTCCCACACGCAGTTCCGCCTCCCAAACGAGTAGAATCCGGAACCTTCGCTCGACCCGAATTAAGTGTCAACCTGGCACTGTCAGTAATGCGATGACACATCCGTTAACTCTGTGGACTGCTCGAGCGGTTGTGGCGTGCTGCGTCGTCGCATGGCTGCTGGTGTTCTCCGGCGCCCGCCGTTCGGCTCGAGGGATACTCGTGTGGCGAGCTGCGTGGACGGCAGGATGCATCACGCTCGCCATTCATGTGCTGACGGCGATGCACTACGAACATGGTTGGAGTCACGCGGCCGCACTCCGACACACCGCGAAGCAGACGCTGAAAGTTGCGGGGATCGACTGGGGCGGCGGTTTGTATTTCAACTACGGGTTGCTGCTGCTGTGGACGGCCGACGTCTGCCTGCTTTGGATTGGATGCAAGCGACCGATCCGCTTGCGGAAGCCGGTTCGCCGACTCAATGAATGGGCCTGTGCCTTTATCGTTCTGAACGCGACGGTCGTATTCGGACCCTCGTGGTGGCTGGTGGTGGCGGCGGCGTTCGGCATTTCCGGGTTTGTACTCTGGCGGCGCGAAAGATCATCGGCCCGCAGCGCACCTGGCCAATGAACGGCTACCCGACGACGCCCGATGCCGGTCGTCATGTAATACGGCCAGATACGTGCGTTAGGGATCCAGAGCCTGCTGCACAATGTCCTCGCAACTGCGTAAGATCAGCACGCAGTTAATCGCAATCCGTTTCCTGCTAACGCGTGGTTGAGCTGATGAATCTGGACAGTGATTCCTCTGACCGCTCGCAGTCCCAGGACGCAGGGATGTCGTTTCCGACGACCCTGCCCGAGCGGGTGGACGATGCGAATCTGCTGTTCGGCGTCCTTGCGTTGCAGGGCGATCTGATCAGTGCGCAGCAGTTTGCCGATGCGTGCGCGTGCCTGCTGCTGCAGCCCGGAGGAAATCTGGGTGATGTTCTCGTGCAGGACAAAGTCATCGACGTGACGACACGGGACCGAATTCAGGTCCTGGTGAATCAACACGTACGCGATCATCACTTCCGAGCAAGAACAGGGCAGAACGCGAACCAGGACGAACTGGAACAGACGCTTCTGTCCGAAGGGCCGCCAGCGACGAGCGACGTTCACGACCCGGGAGATCAGTTGAAGTCGTCACGATTGTCGCTGCGGTTTATTCACGGATCTGGCGGCATCGGGCGCGTGTGGATGGCTCGGGATCGTGCGATTGGTCGCGACATCGCGTTGAAGGAACTCAGGCCCGAACGCATGTCCAACGAGGTGCAGCGAGCGAGGTTTCTGCGCGAAGTTCAAATCACCGCTCAGTTGCAGCACCCTGGGACTGTTCCCGTTTACGACTTCAACGCTGGAGACGAAGACGGCCGCATTTATTACACGATGAAGTTTCTTCGCGGCCAGACACTGAGCGAAGTTGCGCACGACTACCACACGCGGCGCCGCGAGTCCAAGGCTGACATCGGTGAGTTTCTCGAACTGTTGAACATCTTCGATACCGTCTGCGACACGCTTTCGTATGCACACTCGCGCGGGATCATTCACCGCGACCTGAAGGGTGAGAACGTCGTCGTCGGCGAGTACGGCGTGGTGGTGGTGATTGACTGGGGACTGGCCAAGCGGATCGGTGAGTTGGAATCTGAACTCGATGATCTGGATGAACCGGATGTTCTGGGTGCGTCGGACGGCCTGCAGACAATTCACGGGGCGGCGATGGGAACACCGGCGTTCATGGCGCCGGAACAGGCACTGGGAGAGGTCGAAAAATTTGACGAGCGGACCGACGTCTACGGTCTTGCGGCGATCCTGTACGAGATTCTGACGGGGTTGCCGCCTTTTGTGGGACGTGATGTGCCCGCCATTCTGCTCGCGGTCTGCACTAAGGCTCCGAACCGGCCACGGCGGCTTAATCCGGAAATACCGCCCGAACTGGATGAGATCTGTCTCAAAGGTTTGTCGAAACGCCAGAGTGACCGACATCAATCAGCAGCGGAATTGGCATCAGCGGTCAAGGAATGGGTCACGGATCAGGCCAAGCGCAGCCAGACCGAACAGGAGCGAGAGCAGTTCTTCCGCATGTCACTCGACGCGCTCGCAACTCTCGACAGCGACGCCAGGTTCAAGCAGGTCAATCCCGCGTTCGCGACACTGATCGGCTGGAGTGCGGAAGAAATGGTGAACATGTCCGTATTCGACATCATCAATGCGGAAGACATGGTCGATCCGAAAGCGACATTCAAGCGTGTTCTGGACGGCGAGAGCATGTCCGGCCTGGAGCGACGTTGCCTGTGCAAAGACGGTTCGTTCCGCTGGGTTGAGTGGCATCTGACAAAGCTTCCCGGTGCGCCGCTGGTCTACGCGGTTGGTCGCGACATCACCGAACAGAAGCGAAAGCAGCAGGCGTTTCAGAACCTGCTGGACACAACTCCCGACGCATTGGTCGTCACGGACACGGACCGGACCATCAAAATCGTTAACGAGCGGACGGAAAAACTGTTCGGTTATTCTCGCGACGAACTGATCGGTCAGCCGGTCGAAGTGCTGATCCCCGAGCGATTTCGCGAGACGCATCCGAACGACTTCGCGCGGTATGTCGCAAACCCGCAGGCAAGACCGCTGAATTCGGAACTGGACCTGATGGGACGGCACAAGGATGGCAGCGAGATCGCCGTCCGGATCAGCCTGACTCCGTTTCAGACCGACGAAGGTCTGATGATTTCCAGCGTGATCCGACCCGGCTGGAAGTCAGCGGCACCGTAAGCAGGGCTCAACTGCGCCGTGGAAGCGGTCAGTCCGGCCGACCCGGATCGCCAGGCAGCTCCAGATCGCGGTTCAGCTTGTTAATCAACTGCCGGAGCCGTCCCAGACTGCGACGGTTAAAGTGCATGCGCAGCCGCGGCAGGTCACGAAGATGAGTTTCGTCCTGCTCAAACGTGTGCGGCACGGACTTCTCGATTCGGCCGCGCGAGAGCAGGCCACTGAATTCGTCGTTCAGCTCCTCGATGTATTCGTCCGAGGGCTCGACTCGCAGTCGCAACACCAGCCGGTCTCGGATGTACCGCATGCTGTCGTACACGCGGTAGAAATTGACGATCTCGTCGAAGGCTTCCTGCAGATTGTCCGTCACCAGAAACAGTGACATGTCTTCGGGTGAAATCAGTTTCCGACTGAGGAGTTGTTTCTCGATGTACTCGTGCCAGTCGGCCCAGTAGCTGCCACCTGGTTCGTCGATGCAGACGATGGGCATCATGTCACCCTTGCCGGTTTGCAGCAGAGTCAGCGTTTCAAACCCTTCGTCCTGCGTGCCAAACCCACCGGGAAATAAAGCGACCGCTTCGACTTCTTTGACGAACAGCAGCTTGCGGGTGAAGAAGTAGCGCAGGTTGATCAGCTTCTTGTCGCCTGAGATGACGTGGTTCGCATCCTGTTCGAAGGGCAGCATGATGTTCACGCCCATGGACATGTCGCGGCCAGCTCCGACGTGAGCCCCTTCCATGATCCCACCGCCGGCGCCGGTCAGCACCATCCAGCCAGCTTCGGCCAGCATGCGTCCGAAGTTGACGGAATGCTCGTAGGCGGCCTCTCCCGGCTGTGTCCGGGCAGAACCGAAAACCGTTACCTTGCGGCTCATGCGGTACTTCGAGAAAACTCGAAATGCGTACCGCAGTTCTTTCAACGAGCGACTGAGAATCTTCAGGTCGCCGCGTGAGGCCCGGTCGCGTTCGAGCCGGTCGATCGTCCGCCGCATTTCCGAGATCAGGTCGTCACGCCTGACCGGTGGGCGTTTTTGGGGTTGCGGCTCTTCGGGGGGCGTGCTGTCCTGGTCGTCCATGAAAACACCTGTTGTTCGTAGCCACCGCCGTTCGCAGCAACTGCTGTTTGTAGTAACCGCATTTATGCGGTTCGGCGCGACGGTCGACATGGTCAACGGGATTGGCGTTTCGCTCCGTCCACCGGCATCAACACCGAGCCGGATGAATCCGGCTACTACAAACACGTCAAACGGTTCACCCTGCCAGCGCTGCGATCGCTTCTTCCTGCGTGTCGTAGATGGCCCACAGAGTGTCGAGCGCGGTAATGCGTAACAGTTCCGTGGCCAGTTTGCTCGCTCCACACAGGACCAGTTCACCTCCGCGGCTCTTCACAAGCTTGTGGCATCGCAACAGCAGTGCCAGAAAGACCGAGCCGAAGTAAGTCACCTCGGTGAGGTCAAACACGACCATCGGCACTTCCTGCTCGCGGAGCGGATCCATGACGATCTCAGCGGCCTGCTCGATCAGGTCCCACTGCAGTCCTTCGACATCACTGGCAGGAATAATGACAACCGTGGCGCCGTGCCACACGAGTTGAAAACTCTCGTCGAAGCCACCCATAGATTTGTTTCCGATGGCGATCATGAGCAATGAAATTACCGATGACATGTGTGCGGCCGAGTGGCCCTGAATAATGACGGAACGATAGTCGGTCGCCCGTCACCCGAGAAGCCGAGTCGTTAGCTTGTTTCACGGTGTGGAGCTGGTATACGACCATCGTCGTCCGCTAAACCAGCCAAAGCCCCTCGGTCACCAATGCCAGAACTCCGACTTGCCGTTGCCACCCGTCACTTCGCCCAGCCATTGAAGCGAGCCCTCGATACGGCCGCCTCAATCGGCGCCCAGGCTGTCCAGTTCGATGTCCGCAACGAACTGAAACCCACTGAGCTGACTGAAACCGGACGACGACAGCTTCGACATCAGCTCAGCGAGAAGCTGCTGTCGATCTCGTCATTTGAGTATCCGACGCGTCGCGCCTTCTGTGATCAGGACGCACTCGACGCCCGCATGGCCGGTCTGAAGGCGGCACTGGAGTTTGCGTACTCAATGGGCGTGACAGTTGTTGTTGGTCGCGTCGGTCGGATTCCAGACGATCCCGAGTCGCCGGCTCATCAGTTGTTGTGTGATGTTCTGAACGACGTGGCCCGTCACTCGAATCGGGTCGGGGCGACGTTTGCCATCACACCAGCCGCCGATTCGGTCGACGCCCTGACGAGTGTGTTCGATCGGGTAACCGACGGGCCACTCGGCCTGAATCTGGACCCGGCCGGTCTGATCATGGGCGGGCACGATCCGGTAACGACCTACCGTGCGTTCTACGAACGCGTGCTGTCCGTGCAGATCAGGGACGGATTGCGGGACATCGACGGGCAGGGCGTCGAAGTGGCAGTGGGACGTGGCGAAGTTGTCTGGGACGAGCTGCTGGCGCTGCTGGAAGAGGGTTCGTTCCGCGGCTGGCTGGTTGCGACTCGATCGACCGGCGACGATCGAACGGGTGACATCGGCCGGGCGATTCGCTTCGTCCGCAACGTCGCCGCCGGCGAGTGACATTGCGGTTATCCGAACAGAAACTGGTCTCACGGAATTCCATGTCCGAACCGCAGCACAACGCGAAATCCGTTTCGCAGCTCACTCGTGAGATCAAGGACCTCATTGAGGCCAACCTCGACAGCGAGTGGGTGAGCGGAGAAGTCTCGAACTGCCGCCCGGCGCGGTCCGGGCACGTCTACTTTACGCTGAAGGATGAAAGCTCGCAGATTCCCGCCGTCGCCTGGCGATCAACCGCGGCACGCCTGGGTTTCGAGTTGCAGGACGGCATGGAGCTGGTCGTCGCCGGCCGCGTCGAGGTCTATCAGGCACGGGGCGTTTATCAGCTCATCGCGCAGAAGGCGTTTCCGCAGGGGGTCGGAACGCTGGAACTGAAGCTGCGACAACTGCGGGACAAGCTGGAATCTGAAGGGCTGTTCGCCCCGGAACGGAAGCGACCCATCCCGCGGATTCCCAGGCGAATCGCTCTGGTGACCAGTCCGACCAGTGCGGCCGTGCGGGACATGCTGCAGGTTATCACGCGGCGCTGGCCGGCGGTTGATATCGTCATCGTACCGGTCGCCGTGCAGGGAGCGGCCGCCGCTCCGGAGATCGCCGCGGCACTCAACGGCGTTCATCAGATCCCCGGCGTTGACGTCGTCATCACAGGTCGCGGAGGTGGCAGCCTGGAGGATCTGTGGGCGTTCAACGAAGAAATTGTCGCTCGTGCGATCGCCGGATGTCCGGTACCTGTGATCAGCGCCGTCGGTCACGAGATCGACGTCAGCATTGCCGACCTCGTCGCCGACCGCCGCGCGCTGACCCCCAGCGAAGCCGCCGAACTGGTTGTCCCGGATCGAATCGAACTCTCCGCCGACCTTGAATCACTCCGCGAACGTCTTGTGAGTTCTCTCAGGCAACGGGCTGTGCGAGCCCGACTGCAGGTTGACGCCCTCGCGACGCGCAGAGTGTTGACCGATCCGCAGCAGCGTATCCGGCAGCTCTCCGAATATGTTGATGAACTGGGCGATCGTATGACACGCGCGGCGGCGCGGCGTGTTGACGATTCTCGCCGCATTGCCGAGCGACTGGGTGCCACGCTGCATTCGCTGAGTCCGCTGGCCGTACTGACGCGTGGATACTCCATGACCTTCCGCGGCGATTTCGTGGATGGTGACTTTGAACGCGGTGACTTGATCACCGACGCGGCCCAGGTTGTGACAGGCGACCTGCTGCAGACGAGCCTGCGTCGCGGACACATCGTGTCGCGGATCGAATCCACCGAGCCAGAACTCGACGACACTCAGCCCGCGACGTCATAAGCGAGGTCGTTTGTGTTCTTCCAACGTGTTTCCATTCGTTCCTGGACGGCAGGGACGAACCGGTTGCAGCCACGGGCATCCTGTCAATTGCGACAAACATGACCGTAGGGGGGAGGGGATTTCCTGCAGATGCCCACGATGTACGCGCCGTCATGGGATCTTATTTCGAATGCTCTGAACAATGAAAAACGGTCCGCCCGGGAGCAGAGACGGTCGCCGTCGTTGACAGCGACTAAGGGTCTCCCGAGCGGACCGTTTTCAACCTGGCTCATAGATCGATTCACGCAACCCGTTTCTGCACAGTGTGATTCGATGTCGTGAGAGACATACCTCCCCCCAGGAGTTGCTGGTAGGGCAGACAGTTCGTTCCAGATTGGGCTCTTAAATCGAGTCGGCAGTAAAAACGTACCAGCAGGCACCGTCGCCAGGCGTGGGGACGGTACCGATCCCACGCTCTCGACTCTGTCAAAGGGGTTTCGGCGAACGACGCGCCACTGCTGGTCGATACTACGAACTGCTCGTGAACTGACGTGGCAGGCCGGCGTGGATCAGGTAGCGATTCGTAATCGCGTCGGACAGTCGCGGCAGTTGGTCGATGACCCGCTGCAGAAGTCTGTCGAGCGTACGGCGGGTTTCGCCGTCGGCGTTTGCCAGCTCATATGGATCGGCCAGTCGTACGGCGTTGTGGAGCGACATGGCCAGTCGCTCATCGTTGCCCAGTAATGCCTGACCGGCGCTGGGCAGCCGGCAGATGTGATTCTCCAGTGACGCGAGTTGAGTCACAATCGACCGCGGATTGGTGTCGTCGCACAGCAGCAGGTCGATCACGGCTTCCGGCCGCAGCGTCGCCAGGTAGCGCATACGATACGTCATGATCGAGTCGCCGGCTTCGAGCAGCGATTCCAGCACGGCATCTTCGGGATCGGTGACTTCCACCAGCGTGGCATGCAGCAGCGAGGACATATGCCACGCTCGTTCAATCCGCCGACCGAGTTCCAGAAATCGCCACACCTGCGACCGAGTCATGCCGTCGCTGGCCAGACCACCGAATGTTGCGATGCCCAGAATAATCTGATCCAGAATATCGAGCACGTCGGCCGCGTCCGGCTGATGTCCGTGGCGGGGCGGATCGAGCAGCGTTCCCAATCGGTGCAGTGACTGCCACGGCAGTGTCGACAGCCGGTCGCGAATCACGTCGCCCAGACGCACAATCTGACTGACGGTCGTGCGCAGACCACGTGGTTCTTCGTCGCTGAAGACAGACTCAGGGATGGCTCGATCGACCTCAGGCAGCGAAGTCTGGAGTCCGTCCAGAACAAAGCCCGGCTCGATCTGACCCAGTGCCGCCAGAGCTCGCAGCAATGCTGGCAGGTCATCGATTGCTGTGACATCTGTCTCCGACACGATTCTCTGCAGTGTGACACGCAGGACCCGAGCGGTTCCGTCGGCACGTTCGATATTCCGCCCCAGCCAGAACAGGTTGTCGGCATCGCGGCTCGGTAAGTCGTTGCCACCGCGTTTGAGCGTGATGCTCTCACCGGGCGGATGCAGCAGACTGACGGCTTCCACGGGTCCGTCTGAGGGGACCCATACATCCTGAGTGCGCTCGCCAGCCGACATGGATCGGTCCAGTGATAGCCGGTCCGCGGAAACGCGAGCCAGTCCGCCAGGCAGAACGTCATACGAATCGCCTTTGGCGACGGCAAACATTCGCAGAGCTGTGTGCCAGGGTTCGAATCGCGAGTTGAACCATACGGGCACGGTCGAGCGGACGATCCGTTCCTGAGCTACGTAGTCACCCGGTCGAGCCCGCAGCGCAGCAACGAGTTCCGCTCGGGCATTGCTCGTCATCAGCGACGCTTCGGCGGGCAGCATGTTGTGAGTTCGCCACGCCGGGCGAATCACCATGTCGTCAAGATGATCGAGCACGTGGCTCAACACCTTCGGCTGACCACACCACCAAGTGGCCGACGACGGGATCATCAGCTCCTCGCCCAAAAGGAAGCGGCATATCGCGGGTAGAAACGGAAAGAACGCCAGCGATTCCGCCAGCCGGCTTCCCAGTCCATTGGCGACAGCGACATTCCCGCTGCGAGCCACTTCAACCAGCCCGCTGACGCCTGAAAGCGACGATCCGTCGAGCTCCACCGGATCGCACTCGTCGTCCGTCACGCGCCGCAGTATGACCTCAACTGGCAACAGACCGCCCAGAGTTTTCAACATCAGACGTCCGTCGCGAACGGCCAGGTCGCCGCCTTCCACCAGCGCGTAACCCAGATACTTGGCCAGATAAACATCTTCAAAATACGTCGATGCTTCCGAACCACGGGAAAGCACGACAATCCGCGGGTTCTCCTGGAAACGTGTCGCTGACTCGTACAGCGTCTCGCTGAGTTGCACGAAGAACGACGCCAGTCGCTGAACGCGGCATTTCCGGAACGCCGCCGGCAGCATTCGGGACGTGACAATGCGATTTTCCAGCACGAATCCCAGACCGTCTGGAGCACGTGTGCGATCGCTGGTCACCCACCAGTCGCCCTGCGGGTCCCGAGCCAGATCCAAGGCATACAAAGTCAGTCGTGACCTCTCGGCGGGAAGATCGTGATAAGCGCGATAGAACCCGGGATGTCCGAACAGCAGTTGAGGTGGAATCACCTTCTCGCGAATCAGCCGCTGTTCACCAAACAGATCGTCGAGCAGCAGGTTCAGGAGTGTGGCTCGCTGTTTGATGCCTGCTTCAAGCCCGGTGAAATCCTCGCGCGACAGCACGGTCGGTGCTGCGTCGAGTTGCCAGGGTCGCGATTCTTCTCCCGATTCATCGAACGCGTTGTAGGTGACGCCGTTATCCCGGACGGTCTTCTGAGCCAGCTTCCAGCGACGGTCCAGCTCGTCGGCTCCGATCGATTCCAGCAGCGAGATCAGATGGCGACAGTGTTCGCGCGGCTGGCCACTCGCCACAAAGAACTCATCATGAATGCCTTTGATCGGCTGATAGCCGTTGAAGAGCGTTGTGTCAGTTTCAGCGGTGAGCATGATTTATTGTTCGCAAAGCTCGTTCGTAGTAACCGCACTTGTGCGGTTTTTCTCCCGCGTCCCCCGCGGAATAACGTTTCCAATCAACCCGTGATCATCGACGTCGTATGGCTCATCGCAAAAAAAGCGCAACATTGATATAGAGTCGAGTTGTTAGATTTGCGATAAGCCGCTCGCTATGAGCGAGAACGGTTATTCGACTTTGGAAATACGAGTGCGTGCCGTTGAGGCAG
>Ga0209501_10001986_pt1 | contig 21881 bp, 22 predicted proteins | sample ArcticOcean_MG_C_4_FD_187434 | JGI IMG/M metagenome (GOLD analysis project Ga0209501, IMG submission 187434) | Marine microbial communities from western Arctic Ocean - ArcticOcean_MG_CB4_134 (SPAdes) (version 2) | ecosystem: Environmental > Aquatic > Marine > Oceanic | place: Arctic Ocean...
ATCAGCTTTGGCGTACCGTCCGTAGAAATACGGCGCTTGGGATACGGGAAGCAGTCCTGTTGAAATAGTGCTCTGGTGCACGATCTTTGGTGGTAATACATCTATGAGCTCTGACATGATCTTGTAATCATCAAAGTAGTGTGGGCATAGAATAAATTGTATGTCGAACTCTGTCGCCAGTTGTTCCATAGTATTTGCCATTGCCTGAACGAAGCGTTGCTTTTTTTGCGCATCGGGAAAACGCCCCTCTTCGTCTTCGTTATTCAAAGAAATCAGTACATTCTTTTTCGATGGTGAGAGCTCGGGATAGTCATGGTCTTCTGCTGGAACGTACATCCCTGGGTCAGGAACCTCTACAATCTTGTCGGATTGCATATCAAGCAATGACTCAAGGAACTGCTTGGTGCCGTCATTGCGGACACCAAAGAAGATGGTGGGTGTCTCGACAATGTATTGCAGTGTCTCTCGCAGTTTTTCAAGATTGTGGTATGTCTGCCCTGGCCAAAAGCGGTAGGAGTTACCATAGAAGATCACAGGTTTTTTTATCTGTGGCCAGAGTGAAAGTGGCAGATTAAACCGCATACCTGCTTCGTTGAGTGGAGCTCTACCATTGAATGTGACAGCTCCACCGACAAGTAGGCCGTCGTGTGCATTTACGGTGTCAACGAATCGTTCGTCAAATGCACGAGGACCAGGGGTGTTTTCAATAACATATTCATCCCATGGCTCTGGAGTAAATTGCATATCCGCTTCAATATCTTCGCGTAGTACGCGTTCTGTTCCGAATACGAGAGCACCGTTTCCGATATTGGTGCTGTTCCAGTTGGCTAGGTGGAGGAGTTTCATTTTTTCTTCTTCTGTAAGAGAGTTGTAGCCTGCCTGAGTTGATCTTTATGGTCAATTTCGATGAAGCGCTTTGGATCTATGACATATCCTCCAATACGTGGTCCCCATAGAGTTCCTTTCTTCACGCATGCTGTACGCGTCGCGTACACTAGCCCGAAAGAGTAGTAGTACTCTGGAATCTGTTGCGATGGTTTACCCAACAGTTCGGGAAACAGTGGCGTAATGGAATTATGTTTTTTATTCTCCATTGTCCACATTGTCTTTAGGGGCGGATCCTTAATGGGCCCCGCAATAGTTCGTACAGAATCAAAATCATTATCCAGAAGAAATCGGACAATGTTGTCGATGTCCTTTCCAGTTCTTACTGGTACATCGGGTGGGAGCAGAACAATAATTTCAGGCTTCCAGCCTCTGTGTTTCTCGACCCATATCAGTGCGTGCTTTGCATAATCGATATCTGGCGAATTATCTTGGGCATATTTTTTTGGCCTGAGGAATGGTACATCTGCATCAAGTGATTTTGCGATAGCGGCTATTTCAACATCATCAGTAGAGACGATAAATGCATCGAGCATCTTTGATTTCTGAGCAGCGTGAATCGCATACGAGAGCAGTGGCTTACCTGCAACGTGTGCGATGTTTTTACGTGGAATACGTTTGGAACCTCCGCGTGCTGGAATGATCCCGAGAACTCGAACATCCCTTTTCATGATTGGAGGTATAGGGTTTCTATAGCGTGTGTGAGAATGTGTGCAAGGAGGATATGCGCCTCTTGGATGCGTGGTGTGTGTGAAGATGGAACAGCAAGAGAAATATCTACGCTATCTTTTAATGCACCTCCTTTACCACTAAAACCGATGGTCTTTGCTCCGATCTTCGCAGCTGCACGAATTCCTTTGAGAATGTTCTCAGAATTTCCGCTCGTGGAAAAACCGATTACTATGTCCTGCTCCTTTACTAGTGCCTGCACCTGCCGCTCAAAGACTATGGAGTAATCATAATCATTCCCGATTGCTGTTAGTGCTGAAGTATTCGTTGTAAGGGCAATCGCAGGTAGTGGCTCCCTCTCTACCTCAAACCGCCCGACAAACTCCGCTGCGATATGCTGAGCATCCGCTGCCGAACCGCCATTACCAAAGAGCACAATCTTTCCTCCTTGCTTGAATGCATCGGCACAGAGATGTGCTGCTTGCTCCAGGGCATCAGCGTGTATCTCAAGCTTTTCTCTCAGATCCTGTGCTTCTGTGAGGTCATTGGCGATGAGTGTTTTTACGTCGAACATAGTTGCCTGATAGTTTACCCTATTGTAGAGTCCCTTTTGCTTATATGAAAGCTAAATCCTCCATAAGTCTAGGCAGCCGTATTGTTGGTGAGAGCGAACCATGTTTCGTAATTGCGGAAATTGGCATCAATCACAACGGTAGTTTGGATATTGCAAAAAAGCTTATCGATGCTGCTGTCGATGCAGGTGCTGATGCTGTTAAATTTCAGAAGAGATCCATTTCTGTCGTCTATTCGGAAGAGGAGCTGGCTCGACCACGAGAAGTACCAGCCGAAGTGATCAAGGCAGCACTTGAGCGTGGTGTATTACCTCCTGAAAATGTAGAGCGACTCAAGAATAATCCGGAAGATACTACGAATGGAGATCTCAAATGGGCACTTGAATTTAACGAGAAGGAATATGCAGAAATTGATACATACTGTCGTGACAATAAGATTATGTGGATTGCTTCACCTTGGGATGAAGCTAGTGTCGAGTTCTTAGCGAAGTTTGATGTGCCAGCATACAAAATTGCTTCCGCAAGTCTTACCGATGCCGGTTTACTTGATGCTATTCGATCCACAAAGAAGCCGATCATTCTTTCTACAGGTATGAGTACTATGGAAGAAATTGAAGCAGCCGTGAAGGTATTGGGTGAAGATGATCTTATCCTTATGCAATGTGTTGCGACGTACCCTGCAGAATTGGATGAGCTCAATTTGTCAGCCATTAGTGCATTACGTGAGCACTTCAGTCTTCCTATCGGATACAGTGGGCATGAAAAGGGGGTATATATGTCTCTGTGTGCTGCGGTACTTGGTGCTGTTGCTGTCGAACGACACCTCACACTCGATCGCTCCATGTGGGGATCCGATCAGTCTGCGAGTCTTGAGCCCAAGGGCTTAGGTTTGCTAATCAATGAGATTCGAAATTTTGAGAAGGCTAAAGGAGATGGTATAAAAAAAGTAATTGAGAGGGAGCAACCTTCTTTGCAAAAATTACGCAGAAAGAACACACTGACGCTATGAGCGATGCCTTCTCTCTGGCTGGCAAAGTAGTTATTGTCACCGGTGGAACTGGATTTTTGGGGACACAGTGGGTCACGTTCTTACGTAACCAAGGAGCGGAAGTTGTTGTGTTCGATGTGCAAGGCGACACTCCAGTTGATATTACCGACGCCACAGTAGTGCAAGCGGCTGTCGACAATGCCCTTGAGGAGTATGGTCGCATTGACGGACTCATTCATGCAGCAGCAATGGATGCTGTTCCGGGAGGAGCGAGTTCTGCTACGCAATTTTCCCCCTATGAGGAATTTCCAATGGAGCTTTGGGAACGAGAATTCAAAGTAAACCTCACCGCTGCACAACTTGTTACGCAGTGCGTCGCCCCTGTAATGAAGAAGGCCAAGAGTGGATCGATTATCTTCATCGCTTCGGATCTGGCAATCGTTGCTCCTGATAACAGAATCTACGAACCGGGAAAATTTAAGGATATTGCCTACGTATCGTCGAAGGCAGGTGTACTCGGGCTTATGCGTGCGTGGTCGGCATATCTCGGCCCTTACAATGTGCGTATAAATGCCCTTGCTCCAGGCGGAATGTATAACGGACATGCTCCTGAGTTTGTAGAGAAAGTCGGAAAACTGAATATGCTTGGTCGCATGGCGAAAGAAGGGGAGTACAACGGAGCGGTTGCATTTCTACTCTCTGATGCATCTTCGTATATCACCGGATCCACGCTCGTCATCGATGGTGGCCGGACTGCCTGGTAATACTATGCGTTTTCTTATTTGTGGTATCGGCTCTATTGGACAGAGGCATTACAAAAACCTCCGAATGCTTGGTCATGAGGCAGCATTCTTACGCTCAGGAAAAAGTACAGGATACAACAGCGATTTTGTCGATGCATTCCTGAAAGATCAGCAGAAAGCGGGAAACACAGTCGAGGAATTTTTCGATGCTGATGAAGCAGTGGAAACATTCAAGCCTGATGGAGTTTTTGTTGCGAATCCCAACGCGATGCATACAGGGACTGCTTTGCAGATGGCACGTAAAGGCATGCATCTGTTCATTGAAAAGCCTGTAGCGACATCCACGGAAGGCGTAGATGAGCTTCGTAAACTTGTAGAGCAAAATCATCTCACTGTTATGATTGGGTATAATCTTCGTTTTCATCCTCTTCTTAAAAAGATGAAGGAGATGTTTACGAGTGGTGCGATTGGAAAGCCTCTCTCGGCCCATGTTGAGATGGGGGAGAACATTGCCGACTGGCATCCGTGGGAAGATTACACAGAGTCCTATGGGCCGTGGCACGAGAAAGGCGGCGGTGCCATCTTTTGTTTTAGTCATGATATCGATTACCTATACTGGTTTCTTGGGATGCCAGAAGAAATCTTTTCTGTTGGTGGAAAAATTACACCACTCAAAGGCGATGCCGAAGATATTGCCAAAGCGCTCTGGAGACTCCCAGGCGGTGCGGTAGCATCTCTGCATTTGGATTATTGGCAGCGTCCGCACAGGCGTAGCTTCCACCTTGTTGGAACAGAAGGTTCACTCCTCTGGGACTATGAAGCACAAAGCCTTACCCATGTCTCTCATCAACCGGAGGCGAGCGAAGAGGTATGGAACGACCCGGAGACGTATGATCGCAACGATACCTTTATTGAAGAGATACAGAATTTTATTGCAGCAATAGAATCAGGGTCTCCTTCGGCAATTCCACTTCAGGAAGGTATAGATGTACTTGAAATCTGCCTAGAAATGCAGAAAAACCTATAAAGCTACTGTACTATTGTCTCGCTCATGACTTCACAATCTGATGCTCATCCGCCGATTCGTGCTATTGTTGCACGTTTTACGTGGCCGCCTGCCCAGGCGGTTATCGAAAACGTTCTCCAGAAACGTCCGTTTGTGTATGCCGCCTTTATTGCAGAGAAGCCGCATGTGTATTCGGGTCTTGCTGAGGATGCACAGGATTTTTTTGCATCATCAGAGATCCGCGGATGCAAGTATCAAGGCATCGACTGGAGTACTATTGCACCACTGGATACAGAAATCATAGAAGCCATGCGTGATACAGAAGATGTATTTATGGATACGGTTTCGCGCTTGGAATGGAAGCGAGATATTCCTTACGCTGTTCGTAAGCGTTGGTATCTTCAGCATCTGCGATTCTGGAATGATTATCTTACGCGTCATACTATCAACCTATTTCTCTCTGCATGGATTCCACATGAAGTTCCTGATGTCATTCTCTACCGTCTATGTAGATTTCGTGGCATTCCAACACTCTATTTCCACACAACGCTCGTACAGGATATTTCGTTTGCTGCGTCTACCTGGGAAGATCCAGCGCCACGTTTTCACGAAGCCTATGAGAAGTTGTCTGCTGAGTTTGCACAGACAACTGCTCCTGAAGACGTTTCGCTTGAGCCACTTTTTGAGGAGCGGTATCAGTCATTGATCATCGAGAAGGCAGAGCGACCGGCAGTCGAAAAAATGCATCGCAATAAAGAACTGGAACGAGTGAAGTCTCTCTTGAAATGCAATCCACCAAAATTCTTCTGGAATGGTATTCGATATCTTTCACCGAGTGGTATCAGCAGACTGTATGGCATATTGCAGCGTCGAAGTGTCATTCGCGATCGAGACGCCTATTACACAGCGCATGCTGTGCGCCCTGATATGAACAGAGAATTTGTTTACCTGCCGTTACACTTTCAACCAGAAGCATCTACCACGCCGATGGCAGGCGTGTTTACCGATCAACTGCTCATTGCTCAGATGCTTAATGCATGCTTGCCAGATACTGTGTTGATCTATTTGAAAGAGCACCCTCGCCAGAGTTCATGGACAAAGCGCACTAAGCGTGATTATGAACAGCTGGTTGCCATAGAGAAGGTGCGTCTCATTGCGCGCGACGTAGACACGTTTGCCCTTCGTGAGAAATGCAAAGCAGTTGCTACTTGCACGGGCACTGCGGGCTTTGAGGCCCTCTTTCGCAATAAGCCGGTATTCCTGTTTGGTAGCCGGTTTTATCAGTATGTGCGCGGAGTCTTTCGAATTCGTACCACTGAAGACTGTCAGAAAGCCGTACAAACTATTTTTACTGAGGGTGTTACTCCAAATTTGATTGATGCACGCATCCTCCTTAAAGCCATGGAGCAGTCTGGCGTACGTGCATTACTACATCCGCTACACGCGCAGATTTCGAATCTCAATGAGGCAGAGCATATTGCAAACAATACGAAAGCTATTCTCGAAGAGTTAGATGCACATCAGATTGGTTCAGTTACGTAAAAAGTGGTTCCAATTTCTTGTGTAGCATTTCTCCCATCCCTACAGCACGATCATGTGGCGATGATTTTCCAGGGATATTCGGACCCCCTTCAAAAGGCACACTACATTCTTCTACTGCTTTAAGAAATACACGAAGATCGTGTAGTGATGGAACTATGTCTCTTGTGAAGATGTCCTGCATAGCATCTTGGCAGTCCTTTGTGGTTCGTATCTTATAGACACCAGGAGCATACTGACACCATCGATGACCAAACATAAGAAATGGCTTTCCACGAAAGAGAGCCTGCAATCCAGCCGTACCGGTTGCCGTTGCGACTGCTTTTGAATTTCGAATAAGTTCAAATGTATCAAACGTTCGGGGTACAAGAGTTACAGCAGGAATATCTGCCATGGTTTGATAGAAAGCTTCATTGCGGTACATCTCACCTTGGTTTGGATGCTCTTTTACATAGATGCGTACACCATCAGGCGCACATGCAGCGAGCATTTGAATAATCAGCTCTTGATTTTCAAATGCACCTGCCCGTGGAGAGATTCCCTCCTCTGGTTGTGCTTGCAGTGGCGCGTAGATGTAGGGAGCAGAGAGATCGGGCAGCGATGTAAGCTTGTCATACAAGAGCGCGGTATGGTGCTGTGCAAGTTTTCGTGACCATGTACTTGGTGACAGTGCTGCAGAAAGAAATTCCCATGGCTTCCGCTGCATGAGATTCAATGATTTTCTACCCCATTTTGCAAGGAAACTCTTTTGTGTCATGTACTTTTCACGACTAATGGCAAACCATGGAGCATTATCTTCATCGTTAGTCTCACCCTGAAAAAATTTCTCATAAGAAGGAGAAAGGGGAACTTCTTTTTCGGGGTTTGCATATTCTGCTTTAAGTTTCGTAAATGTTGTTAAAAGATTTTCATCTGACTTTTCAAAATCTTCTGATACAAGAACGCCTTCTACGCTATAGCAGCGTTCTAGGTGCATTACAGGAATATTTTTTAATTTACACAGTTCATAGAGCACAAGATCGTATGCTTGATGTGGAGCATGATTCATAACACAAAGATCAATGTGCTCTTGCTCAAGGGTATGATTCCAAAATCGTAGATGTTCTAGATATTGACGCTTCCTATCCCTATAGGATAACACACAGTGCTTGGCGTATCGTTCTACCATATACAAAAAGCGCATTTCACAATTGCGCATATTTTCGATTAACTCTGCATCGAGTGGTAGAATTGTATTCCAGTCGACATCTGGATAATGCCCTTCGCGTAATAATGCTGCAGGCATCCATATCATATTTTTTGCATTGATTTGAGGATCGTCTTCGTTGTTATTTGTAATATATATGCATGTATCAATAGCATATCCGCGAAAAGCGGATGTGGCAGTTGCTCTATGCAGCGGTCCGTCGAAGGATTTTAGAATGATATTCATATTCTTATGATTCAATTTCCATCTCCTTAATAGCTGAAAAAAGAGGAGAGGATTCTAGAAATTCTTGAATAATTTTCCGAATATCTTCTCGATCCATTGTGGGGAGATTTGCCGAGCTATATGCCTCAAATTTGTGCTGTGGTTTTGGTACCTTGATGTTAGTAAATGGCATTAACGCAGAGCGAACGACAAACATTTTCCCCGTTTCTGTAGCATACTGTGCTTCTTCTTCTGTCATGAGTAGCTCGTTCATCTTTTCACCAGGACGGACACCGATATGTTTACAGGTAATGGATGCAGGATCTTTTCCGTAGAGTGGTGCGGCTTCTTCGATCAATACATCAGCTAAGTTCTGCAGATTGACTACAGGCATTTTTAGAATGAATAATTCACCCCCTTCCATATTTTCCATGGCAGTAAACGTAAGGCTGACTGCTTCGGGGATAGACATAATAAATCGTGTCATATCAGAGTCTGTGATAGTAACTGGTCCACCTTGAAGTATTTGGTTACAAAAGAGAGGGATCATAGATCCTCTAGATCCAAGCACATTTCCAAAACGCACAGTACCGAAAATTATTGGATGCATGCCACGAGAGAGCATTGCAGATGTCATCAATCTTTCTGCAAGGAGCTTTGTTGCACCCATCACATTCGATGGGCTGGCAGCTTTATCAGTGCTAATAAAGAGTACACGTTTTACATTTTGTTGATGGGCAGCCTCTATCACATTTTGTGTGCCAAGAACGTTGGTCTTTACTGCCTCAAATGAGTTGTACTCACACAGAGGTACGTGCTTGTAAGCGGCACAATGAAATACATAATCAACATCCTCCATTGCACGCATCAGCCTTGGTTGATCTCGTACGTCTCCAAGGAAGTATCGAATCTCATCTGGATCTCCAATTTTCTGGCGCATCAAAAATTGCTTATGTTCGTCACGAGAAAATATACGTACGGTCTTTGGATTTTGCGTAAGGAGCTGCTTTACAATCTCAGATCCAATAGATCCTGTGCCACCAGTGACCAGAATGGTCTTGTCTTTGAAAAATGAGCTCATGAAGATTTTGGAAGGAGATTAAGTCCATCTTTCAGGATAGTACACACGCTGGCAACCTCTTCTTTTGAAAGATTTACAAAGAAGGGGAGGGCAATTGTACGGTCTGCTACATGCTCTGTAATAGGGAAATCTCCCTCAGAATGCCCCATATCTCTGTAAATAGGCTGTAAATGGATAGGAGGGAAGTAGGTATTGCAGCCAATATCATGCGATTCTAGGTGGGCAATGAGCGCATTGCGATCTTTAGCAGTGTATCGATCTGCCAATCGGACTACATAGACAAACCAGCTAGTATCTACCCCATTTTGAGGCCGGGGGACAGAGAGGACATCTGTAATATCTGCAAGCTCCTCTGCATACCATGCTACGACCTGCTGCCTCTTTGTAATAAATTCTGGCAGACGTTTGAGCTGAGAAGTACCCAACGCACAATTGATATCACTCAGGCGATAGTTAAACCCTAACGTACGGTGCTCGAGCCATTTTGAATCGAGTGCACGTCCCTGGTTGCGTTCTGATCGTGCTTGATTGGCTATGTCTTCACGGTTGGTTACGATCACTCCTCCTTCTCCAGTGGTCATTTGCTTGTTCGGGTAGAAGGCAAACATGCCACAATCTGCAAACATTCCTGCATGCGTTCCGCTTCTTACAGACCCTAGTGCTTCGCAACTATCTTCGATGAGTACGAGATTGTGCTTATCTGCAATTTCTTTAAGAGCTTTCCAGTCTGCAAGGTATCCAAAGATATCGACGGCAAGAATAGCTTTAGTTTTAGGAGTGATCGCAGCTTCAACAAGAGCAGGGTCTATGCAATAGGTATCTGGATTGATATCGACAAATTTAACAGTAGCCTTCTCGTAGAGAATACAGTTGGCAGAGGCAATAAAGCTGAAGGGCGTGGTGATTACCTCATCTCCTTCCTTAATGCCAAGAGCTCGAACACACAGATGAAGGGCGGATGTGCCACTATTTACAGCAACGGCGTGTTTTGCTCCTACAAATGATGCAATCGCACCTTCGAATTCGGGAAGTTTTGGTCCCAGAGAAAGTTGAGATGAGTGCAAAACATCTACAACTGCTTGGATATCATCTTCGGAAATATCAGGAGCCGCTAAAGGAATATGGTACTGAGTCATTATGTATTCTCGGAAACTTTTTTTGCAGGAGTGCCAAAGGCGGTGCATCCATCTTCAATATCACTTACTACAGTAGAGCCTGCACCAATAATGGAATTGCTTCCAATCTTCACTCCCTCTTTTACCGAAGATCCAATACCAACTTGAGTGTTAGCACCGATGCTTACCTCGCCTGCAAGATGTGCACCGGGGGAAATGTGTGCAAAGTCTCCAATTGTAGAATCATGATCTACCGTAGCATCGGTATTAATAATGCACCCGTCACCAAGTACTGTATCCACTCCGACAACTGCTTGAGGCATGATGACTGTTCCTTCTCCAAAAACTACACCCGAACATACTGTTGCAGTTGGATGTACAACAGAAATAATAGTGAGTCCTGCATCCTGTACTTTCTTCTGGAGCTTCGATCTCACAAGCGGGTCTCCAACACCAACAATGGCACCGTCAATTCCTTCGGGTATTTCGCTTCCCAGCACAGGAAGATCCATTACAGATCCAGTGGCGCTATCATCAATAAACCCAGTGACTTCGTACTCGCCTTGAGCAATTGCTGCATCAGCAACCATTTTTCCGTGTCCACCTGCCCCGTAAATGACAATTTTTTGCTTTCCCATCCAAAGGATATTAACTGCTGAATTTCGCTTTTCAAAGCGAAATCTCTTTCAAAATAGCTGTTATACGTTCAGACGCTTTAGCGTCTCCATAGAGATTTTGGTAGTGGTCGTCGCTATCCAGTGATTCTGAGATTGCAGTACTAATGCTAGTTGTATCATATGGCACATCTCGCACATTGCCAGATCGCAACCTTCCTTTCTGGCGATCTCCAATATTTACCACGGGAAGATTGAATGATGCAGCCTCTATGATGCCACTTGATGAATTGCCAACTAGTACATCAGCCACAGAAAGCCACGAAAGATATTCTTGATGCGAGAGAGAAATGTAAAACGTGCATAGTGACTTTTGGTCTGCAAAAGTACGTAGTGTTGTATTTATTGCTTGTCCACCTGCATCAGCATTGGAGCCAATAATAAGAATATTTTTATCAATAGCATGCAGCGCCTCAAGAGATGATTGTAATTGTTCTGTTACAGGTACATCTTCTAGTGTATCTGGATGTTGTACAAAAACGATGACACGTCTCGAGTTATTAAATTTGGCTTTTGCAAACAGCACTTCTCTCGATAGAAGGTTTACCGAAGCAATTGCATCGAGTGCAGGTGCTCCAACAACATGGATGCAACTTGGGTCTTCATTAGGCTTCATCTTTTGTATTGCTTCTGCATGGGGCACAGCACTTGTTAGGTGGATGGATGCTAGTTGTGTAATGGCATGACGCTGTTCATCATCAAGAGATCCTGAAGACTCTCCTCCATGAATATGTGCAAGCGGAATGCCAAGACTATCTGCAGCCTTTGCTGCAGCCAACATCTCTGTCCTATCTCCTAATACTACAATTATGTCAGGTTGTTCTTTTTCAAACGTTGCCACACATTCCTGTTCTGTTGTTGCAGCAAATTGCTTTGTGCCTTCCGGCGTATCATCAGAAGAGAGGGTATCAAGTTTTGCAGCTATAGAGAATCCATCAGCAATAATGACATCTACAGTGTGACCAAAATCATGAGAAAGATGCATTCCAGTAACAACAAGATGGAGATCGATTTCTTTCGAAGTTTGTAGTGCATCAAAAACAGGTTTATAGATTCCATAATCTGCACGCGTGCCTGTTACAGCGATAACTTTTCTCATGTAAGCATGTCATGAGTAATAGGTGTCCCTGCTGCAATATTTTCTTGAGCAGTTTTCTGCATTACTGATTCGTACTCTTTAGGAGGTATGCCTGTACCTGGCCTTTTTAGTGCAGTATTTTCTGTAGAAAGCTTTTCACCAGCTGCAATGTCTTGCACCGCAACTGTGCTTCTTCTTGCTACGGAAGCAGTGTTAGCTTCTGCAGGTTGTATAACTTTTTCTGATGATCCAAGGGCAGACTCTGCTTGGCGAATACCTTCTATCATCGCAGTTAACTCATGGGGCTCTAATGATGCTTTATGATCTGGTCCATCCATAGTGCGATCGAGTGTAAAATGCTTTTCTATAATCTTTGCCCCTAGGGCTGCAGCCGCGATGGGAACAGTGATACCTTCTGAATGGTCTGATAGACCAACAGGAACTCCAAATTTCTTTGATAGCGTATCCATCACACGAAGGTTAATTTGGTCGTATGGAGCAGGATACGAGCTTGTGCAATGTAAGATGCTTAAATCGATACCAGCTGCTTTAAAAATTTGCACTGCATCATCCACCTCCTCGAGGTTACATGTACCCGTAGAAAGTATTACGGGTATACCTAATGTGGCTACCTTTTCTAGAAAAGAAAGGTGGGTTATTTCCCCTGAGGGTATTTTAATTGCAGGAACATTCAGAGATGCAAGAAACTGTGCTGAATTGGTATCGAAAGGAGTGACGATAAAATCAATTTCTTTTTGCTTTGTGTAATTAGAAAGCTTCGTGAAATCATCTTCTGTAAGAGTAAGTGCGTGAAGCATTTCTCTTTGTGATGTTTGCCCAGAATGTTTCTGATACTCAGCAAGTGGTGCATCCTCTCCTGTGAGTTCATCAGCATCAAACATTTGAAATTTCACAGCATCTGCTCCAGCTTCTGCTGCTTTATCAATCAGCTGTATTGCAACATCTACGTCTCCGTTATGGTTTACTCCAGCTTCTGCAATAATGTAAATGTGGTCAGTGTTCACGTTAGGCGGTGGAATCCTGTATGAATCGTCGGACCTTTCAGTTTTTCAGCAAGCGTTCCATCCTCCAAGACTTTAGCAAGATTGGCAAAAACTTCAGTGACAGCTACGAGATAATCTTCAACGTGCTTATCAGTATGTGCGAAGGTACCGTAGAACACTGTTCCAGAAAGATATCCACGTTCGAGCATTGATTGCACAAAGAATGTGTGAGCGGATGGAGGATCAGCTGTCTCGATAGAGAAATGACTCAGCGGCGGAATGCCATCGATATGAATAGAGAGTCCCGCGTTGTCGGCAGCCTTTTTCCATCCATCTTGAATCAATGTTCCAATATGAATGAGGTGATCTGCGACATTCTCTTCTCGAAACTTCTTGATAGTCGCAAGTGCTGCAACGGATCCGACACGCTCCGTCCAATAGGTACTACTGATAAACGAATCTTGCGCAGCATTCATCACTTTCTCTGTTCCAACTATTGCTGCCATCGGATATCCGTTACTCATACTTTTAGCAAATACTACAATGTCAGGATTCACACCAAGTTGGAGATGAATACCTCCTGCACACACACGAAAACCTGAGGTGACTTCATCAAAAATCAGTACGGCACCAGTTTCATTGGCAATCTTGCGTACCCCTTCTAAGAATCCTGGTTCTGGATCTGAGCTTCTGATGGGTTCCATAATGATTGCTGCAAGTTTGCCGTCTTGCCCCTCCACAATCTTTTGCAGCTCTTCTAATTTGTTGTAGTTAAATGGTAGCGCGGTTCCTTTGAGTGCCCTCGGAACTCCTGCAGGACTAAGACCTGGAAGAAGGTGACCATCAAGAGTGCTTTCATCAGCAAGGTTTGCGGAAATATACCAGTCGTGCCAGCCGTGGTATCCGCAAAATGCGATAATATCTTTACCAGTAGATGCACGAGCTATGCGAGTTGCGATTGCCATTGCCTCTCCTCCGCATCGTGCAAACCGCACCATATCAGCCCATGGGTGTAGTTCTACTAGAAGCTGCGCAAGCTCTACTTCTTCTGGGCAATTGAGCGTAGACATTGTTCCCTTATCAACGGCTTCGTGAACGGCTTTATTAACATCTGGATCCGCAGCACCTAAAATACACGTTCCCACTCCATTATGTGACATATCAAGATACGTGTTTCCATCAAGGTCTGTTACCTCTACTCCTTTAGTGTGACTAAAGTAGCTTGGCCACAACTCAGGAAGCAGAAATTCTGGCCGCTTTGAAAGCAGCTGTGTCCCTCCTGGGATCAGCTTTTTGGCTTGCCGATAGAGCTCCTGACCTTTGCCACTCATGCGGGCAGCTTAGCACATTTACGCCTTTTTTCTCACAGATAACCCCTTCTCTTTCATGTGTGAATGAGCCTTAAATATGCTCTGATCGGTGAAATGAAAGATGCTAGCAGCAGAAACTGCAGATGCCCCTCCTTCGACAATACCATCCACTAGATCCTGAATAGTACCTACTCCTCCAGAGGCTGTGACAGGAATAGTCACTGCAGAGGTTACCTGCTTCAGCACTTCAAGATCGTATCCATTCATCATTCCTTCACGGTCAATGCAAGTCAGTAAAATCTCTCCGGCTCCAAGGCTTTCTGCTTCTTTGGCCCATTCCACGGGGTCGAGCCCTGTTGGTTCTGTTCCCCTGTGCGTAAAAACTTCATTCTTTCCTTCTGTATTTTTCTTGTAATCAATAGAAACGACTACTGTTGAGTTACCAAATTTATTGGCGATCTCTGTAATAAACTTTGGATGTTCTATCGCAGCGGTATTAATGGCAACCTTGTCTGCACCGTGTGCTAGCATTTCGCGTGCCTGTTCTAAGGTACGTATGCCGCCACCTACAGTCAGAGGAATAAAACACTCTTCTGCAACTGCGGCGATAATATCAAAAACGAAGTGCCTATTTTCTTCTGAGGCCGTGATATCGAGGAAAATAAGTTCATCAACCCCCTGTGCGTCATATACTTTCGCAACTGTACGTGGATTTCCTACGTCACGGTATTCTCCAAATTGTTTGGTCTTGATCATCCGTCCATCGAGGAGGAGCAACGTAGGTATGAGGCGAACTTTAAGCATTAGTGTGTATACGATAAGAAGTTTTCCAAAAGTTTTAAGCCTGCATCTTGGCTCTTTTCTGGGTGAAATTGTGTAGCAAAAATATTTTCATGCCAGATGGCTGCGGTAATTGTTTCACCGTATGTAGTTGTTGCTATACGGTCGTTTGGATTTGTGCATTCCAACTGATAGCTATGCACAAAATAGAAATCGGCATTTGAATTAATATCTGTCAGTAGGGGATTGTCTTGAGTGACTACCAAGTTATTCCATCCGACATGTGGAATTTTAAGATCTTCACCCTTAGTATCAATTGTACGCACTTTTCCCTCTATCCAACCAAGTCCCTCATGCGCTCCATGCTCTTCACCAATTTCTGCAAGTAACTGTAGTCCGAGGCAGATACCAAGGAATGGTTTCTTCTTTTCTATCACTTGTTCTGTCAGCACAGTATCGAGACCTTTCTCTTTGAGGAACATCATACCGTTACCAAATGCACCGACGCCTGGCATCACAATGTGGTCTGCAGACTCGATATCTTTGGGGTTACTGGAAACAGTGACATCAGCACCAATCATTTCAAATGCCTTTGCCACAGAGAAGAGATTCCCCAAGCCATAATTTACTATTGTTACCATGTTTTTATTCTAGATCAATATTGATAGTCCAATCTTTTTGATCAGGAAGCTCTGGGCCTCGTGGTAATTTTCTCCAGTCAGGGGGTACATGAGGGCTTACGACATGCTTTAGTGCAATTTCGTGAAATTCCTCATCATCCATATCAATTGCCTTCAGGAAGACATCCAGACTTGCGGGGCGGAAGCCTTCATATTTCTCAATCATTGCCATTCCTTCCTCCCGGGTCATGCGTCCGTTACGGATATCAATAGAAGCCAGATGCGTCATACGAGACCACCCTCGCTTAAGCCATTTAAGATAATCCTGAACACCCTGGAATCCATCTTCTACCTTTTCGTACCAATAACGCTCAAAAGGAATTCCTTCCACCTGGTCTCCTGTCCAACCAAGTTCGTCTCGAATAATTTCAGATTGTTTTTTAGTATCCCATGGAATGTATGTGCCTTGGCAGATACTTCGGTATCCAATATCCCTTAAGTCTTTAAGCTTCGGATACGTGTAAGGTTCCAGGTCGCGTAGGGTGACACTATCGTCCAGCATGCCGACCATGTCTTCTGCATTGATACCCAAGTTCACTACTCTATTAAAGCGCTTTTCGTCGACTTGCTCGTTTTCTTCGTAACTGTAGTAGCTCACATATTCTGATGTTGGCTCTCCCCAAATAATAAGAGGAATCTTAAACTTTACGGCTACGTGCATGGGAAAGGCATAAATACCACAGTGCGAGTGCCACATAATGTCTCCTTTGCGGATGAGAGATTCTTTCATCAGTTTTTTTACCACCTGCCAGTCAGATTTAAATCGCAGGAAATCTCCTCCAAGTTTCTTCACTACACGTTCGGTATCCTGAAGCATCTTTGGTCTATAGAAGCCGTGATCAAAAGAAACAATGAGGGGCTTGAGATTAAACTCACGGATCAATGACCATGCAGTATATGTACTATCTTTTCCGCCGGAAAAGGGAATGATGCAGTCATATGCCCCCTTGCCCCTGTGTTGTTCAAGGATCTCTTCAAATTCCTTTCGCCGCTCTTTCCAGTCGATTTTTTCATGCTTATATTCAATCTGTTGACAGGTAGCGCATACCCCCTGCTCGTCGAAGCTGATCATGTCCTGTGTCTCTGGAACAACACATTTGGTACAACGTCGCATAGTAGACCCATCTTGCCGCAAAATCCTTGAAAATCAAGTTAAGATAGCCTTTTTAGCTCCATTAATACATGGTCATGGATATCTTCTCCGTACTGAACAGATCCAATCTCACGTTTCACTTCTTGAAACCCTAGCTTTTCGTAGGCATGAATGGCAGCAGCATTCTTGCCGATAGCTCCAAGCTCTATTACATCAAATCCAAGTTCATCAAAGCACCAATCAATCAGTAGTTGCATAGCCTCTCCTGCATACCCCTTACCCCATTGCTCCTTATCTCCAATCATAATGGCAATAGTTGCACGATGATTTTCTGGTTCAATAGGTTCAAGCTTGATTGTGCCAATGTGCGTGCCTTCTTCTTTTAAAAAAATTCCAAAGAATAGTGCATCACTTTTTGCATCCTTTTGCTCGATGTACTGAACAAGCTCTTCTATCGTTGCACTTTTTGTTTCGAGATAGAGATTTACTTCTGGGTTATTGAGCCATCCGGCGTACGTTTCTGTTGCGTCACCGCTCGTCATAGCATGCAGCACCAATCTCTCTCCGGTAAATGATTTTATAACGTGAGAAAAATCCATATTTATTGAAAATTGAAATCAAGTTTGTTATTAGCGAGTAGGTACTGCAGTAGCTCGAAATCGATCATTTCATCTGCTTCGAAGCACATGTGTGGCATGATATATGCTAGCGAGTTTCCTACAAGCGTTAGAGGATCTTCATCGAAAAATGATCTGCGGTATACATAAAACGAAGCGTTAAGCTCGTAGACTCTTGGTCCCTGCTGACGGGCAACCATCTGTTGTTCGGGTTTTTTTACAAGATCAAAATACCCCTCTGTATTTTCCTCAACCATATCGAAGTATGGGTTATGGAGTGGAGGACTTACGGAAAAGAGATTTCTAGCATTTGGATCTGACTGCATCATGCTGATACCTTCCTGTAAATCTTTTAGCGTACGTAGTGGAGACGTGACGTCGAGATCTAATATCATGTCGTATGCGTTGCTGTTTTTCTGTTCTGCATACTCAACGACATCTTTGATAGCATCAAGCTTTCCTGCGTTGTCACTAGCGAGCTCTTCTGGTCTTCTGTACTCCGTTTTGAGTCCCTCTTTTGCTGCTACTTGTGCAATCTCATCATTGTCTGTTGAAAGCTCAACATCAGCCCCTGTTTCTTTTGCAAATTCCAGTGCATGACGAATGCTGTACACAATAAGCGGTACACCGTTTACTGGATGCACATTTTTTCCAGGGATACCTTTTGATCCGCCACGTGCGCATATAGTGATAAGAAGATCCATAGCTTAAGAAGAGATTACCAAGTAGTCCACCCACCGTCGACAACGATGTTGGTACCGGTGGCGTAGCTCGATGCATCAGAAGCAAGAAATACGATAGCTCCATCGAGTTCGTGGGGTTTAGCCTTACGTCCTAGTGGAGTCTTGGCGGAATATTTTTCTACAAACGTTTTGTTTTCCGCAGGATGCTCTACTCCTCCAGGGCTCACAGTGTTGACGCGAATACCAAGATGTCCCCAGTACGCTGCTAAGTATTTTGTGAGAGTAATAATACCTCCCTTTGCAGCGTTATATGATGCATGGGAGTAAATCTTTCCCTCCTTGTTTTCATCTCCTACCCACAAACCTGCAAGGTTAGACCCTTCGTAGATACGTTGGTCGTTTCCGACAATTCCATAAATAGAGGAGAGGAGGATAATCGATCCGCTCTTTTGTTCCTCCATTACTTTTCCAACACGTTGTGTTACGAGGAATGCACCATCAAGCTCTGCGCTGAGCACAGTCTTCCATCCCTCCAAAGAACATTCTGTATATGGCACACAGAAATCATCAGGTTTTGCTGTTACTGCGTAGACGAGGATATCTATTCCTCCGGCTTCTTTTGTCACATCATTCACGAGAGCGCTCACGGAATCTGGATCTGTAACATCCACTTCTTTCTGAGAAATAGAGTCTGCGACTGTATTGTCTGTATCATCCTTTGCAGCTGCGAGGGATATTTGGGGCAAATCAGCAGAAAACACCTTTGCGCCAGCATCTGCAAGTGCTTGCGAAAATCGCTGCCCTAAAAACCCTCTTCCCCCCACAATGAGAGCCGTTTTGCCTTTGAGATCAAAGGGATCATCCATTGGCAAAATCGTAGCAGAAAGCCTTGTCTTCTGTACACTAGATGCATCATGCATATTGCTTTGTTTTCCTCTACCATCAACCCCAAGGATGGTTACGGCAACATAACGAAGGAGTATTGTGCTCAATTACAGAGCAAAGGGCAGTCCTTTGTGCTATTTCTTCCACGATCACAAAAGGAGGTGATACAAACTTCTGACTACCCGTTTGAAATTCGTTTTGTGCTTCCGGAATACATCTTTCGGATTTATCAGCCAAAGGCGTTGGGATATTTTCGACCTGTTAACGTTTCGGAGTTTGATCTGGTCCATAGCCTGTTTGCGTTTCCCTATTGTCTACTGGCACAACGGTCTGCAAAAAAATATAAGAAGCCATATGTCTTAGGGGCACAGGGGACACATGGTGTACGGCCTCTCACATATTTTCCAGAGAGGACACTTCTGAAGAGTTGCTATAAACATGCAGCAGCAATTACTGTTCCAAGTGAATACACCAAGCAAAAGATTTGTGAACATGCAGGAACGCAGTATCCGATTACCGTTATTCATAACGGTGTGCACTTTGACAGGTTTCAGCAACGCGTAGACGTGCAGTCTGTTCGCAATCGCTACACAGGGAAAAAGATACTACTCACTGTTGGAGGGTTATGGGGACGAAAGGGTCATGACCTTGTATTACAAATGCTATACAATGTCATACAAAAATATCCTGAGATTATGTATGTGATTGTGGGGGATGGAAACAATAGAGAGAATCTTGAGAACCTAGCAACAGAGCTAGGAGTTCGAGACTCTGTAGATTTTGTGGGTCGTAAGAGTGGCGATGAACTTGTTGCGTATTTTAAAGCGTGTGATGTGTATGTGCACACACCGAAAGTCTTAGATCTAAAATTTGAAGGATTTGGTATCGTCTATCTAGAGGCAAGTGCTTGCGGCCGCCCTATTGTTGCAACAGATGCGGGAGGTATTCGTGATGCAGTGATTGACGGTGAAACGGGGTTAATTGCAGATGATGGAGACATTCAGGGTATAGCAGATCGTGTATTACAACTTCTGGATGACCCTAAGCACTCTATGGTTATGGGTGAGGCAGGGCGGGTGTATGCCCAAAAGAATGATTGGAACTCGATTGCAGACCATTACGTAAATCTTTACAGTCAGGTTCATGGGTAAGATGCTTATTACCGGCGGTGCAGGATTTATTGGTGTAAATGCTGCTGATCACTTTCTTTCCCAAGGATGGGCAGTTGTCATCTTTGATAACTTCTCTCGGAAGGGTACGGATATCAATCTTGCTTTTCTTGAAGAAAAATACTTATCAGGACTTACTGTAGTAAAAGGTGATATTCGCACAGATCAAGAGCAGCTCAATACACTCTGTAATGATGTCGATGTCGTATTACACCTAGCAGCTCAAGTAGCAGTGACTACTTCTGTAATAGATCCTCGTGAAGACTTTGAGATTAACGCATTGGGCACATTTAATGTCCTAGAGGCTGTACGTAATTCTACGAAAAAGCCACAGTTGATCTATGCATCTACGAATAAGGTTTACGGAGGTTTAGAGCATATGAATGTAGAGGAAGGAGAGAGGAGGTATAGTTTTGCAGGTGGTATTGGCGGCGTAACAGAGCAGACGCCTTTGGATTTTCATTCGCCTTATGGATGTAGCAAAGGAGCTGCAGATCAGTACGTACGGGATTACAGTCGTTTGTATGATTTAAAAACTACAGTGATTCGTCAGTCTTGTATTTATGGTCCACACCAAATGGGTATAGAGGATCAAGGATGGGTTGCCTGGTTTATGATCGCCACACTGTTTAACTGCCCTGTGACAATTTATGGAAACGGAAAGCAGGTAAGAGATTTGCTCTACGTTGATGACTTGGTTGCTGCGTATGATGCTTGTATCAAAAATCCTGATGCAGTATCTGGAGAGGTATTTAATATGGGTGGTGGAGCTACGAATACATTGTCGCTTATAGAATTTTTAGACTTCTTAAAAGATGACTTACAGATGAATGTCGAATATTCCTTTGGTGGAGTACGGCCAGGAGATCAGCCAATCTTTGTTTCGGATAATAGTAAATTTATGCAGGCTACTGGCTGGAGCCCAAAGTTTGATACGACAAAAGGTATTGCCAACTTGCTTGAGTGGCTAAAAGAAAACAAAGACAAGCTGGAAGGGTTTTACAGTTAGACCGTTTTAGAATTTACAACACAATCTATTCCAGACTTTTGCACGTGGGCGAAGAATGTTTCTAATGGTTCCCACATGTCATACTTTTCGATTTCGTGGCTGTGACCCCACAAATGAAAAGTGGAAAGTGGAAAGTGGAAAGTGGAAAGTGACGGATTCTTTTCTTCAGCAAGAGCTTTATCGAAGAGAGCTTTTGCGAGAGATAGCCAGTCTTTTCGATCATTCTTCTGGATTCCGATCTTGTTGAGTTGATTGCGTTTTACACGCAGTGGACCGTATTGATCTAATGGGTGCCACCACCGAGACCACGTTTTTCGCTTAGGAAAGGGCGCAATCTGCAATGTTGTTGGTAGTGCAAAAGCGTCATCAGCTGCGAATTGTAATTGCGTCGTTGTACGTGCACCTTTGTATCCTGCATCTTTCACTAGTTGCTTGATGTCATCATTATGAAATCCGTATGGGTAACAAAACATCGTACACTTTGCTCCTGTAACCTGTTCTATCCATGCTTTACTATCTTCAATTTCTGCCTTGGCTTCTATGGTACTGACTTCTGTGAGCTTAGAGTGTCGTAACGTGTGTGCGCCGATTTCGTGCCGCTCTCTTAGCTCTGCAATTTCTTCATTGCTCATTGTATCTTTTCCATGCTGCTTGCGAGGGCAGACATAAAATGTTCCTTTAATGTCGTATTTGTCTAAGAGATCTGCAAGACGAAGATCCAATGTATAGCCGTCATCCCATGAAGTGGTAAATAGCATGCTTTTCTATCTTACTTACTCTTTCTTAACTCGTCGCTAGAATCTCTACGTTCTTTTCACAGAGAATTGCATCCGAGCAGAGGAAGTTTTTGAGCATATTTCGCCCTTCTGTAATAGATACAGTGTTGTTAT
>Ga0209501_10001996_pt1 | contig 21836 bp, 40 predicted proteins | sample ArcticOcean_MG_C_4_FD_187434 | JGI IMG/M metagenome (GOLD analysis project Ga0209501, IMG submission 187434) | Marine microbial communities from western Arctic Ocean - ArcticOcean_MG_CB4_134 (SPAdes) (version 2) | ecosystem: Environmental > Aquatic > Marine > Oceanic | place: Arctic Ocean...
TATAGAATACAATAAAAATATTAAACTTTTATATACTGATTGGATAGATTGTGCACAAATGAGACAAGATGTCCTATGCAAACATTATCAATATTGTGATATAAATTCCTCCATAATATCATGGAATAAGAATACTGAACGGCATCATATATGGGAAGATTTTCAAAAGAATAAAGAAATGATAATATTTTTATTTCATGGAATTGATAATTATATAAACTATAGACACAAGAAAAGTTATTCTTTATATGATAATATAGCATATTCCTATTCTAGTAATGATCAACATAGGGGAGACCGTCCTCTAATATTATTTGATTATATTCAAAACAAACAAGATACTTTAATGCACGTAGATTGGGTGAAAAAATTATGGAATTAAATCCTGAAACTTTCTCAATGAAAGATCAAATATTTCCTGTATGGGAATGGAGTCATGCATTAGAAGCTATTGTATATAATAAGCAATGGCGATATCGTGATTTCGCATTAGCTAATACTGAACGACAATATAGACACAAATGTAATTTAATTGAAAATCTTAGTCTCTGCGCGGATCCAGATAAAGAAATGACATTCTGGATTTTGGGTAGTTGGTATGGTCATATAATGATACCGTTGATTATGCATTATTTCCCTAAAGTAAAACATATAGTAGCGTTTGATTTTGATAACGAAGTTCATGAAATTTGTTGGGCATTTAATCGGAGACATAATCATTTATTGGTTAGGGAGCTCTGTGATGTTAATTTTAATTTGTTATTTGGAGGATCAGAATATTGGGAAAAAGAATATCCCGCTGATGTAATAATAAACACTGCTTGCGAGCACATGTATTACATGAAGCATTTAAAATTAAAAATAACTAATCCTGTTCTTGGCTACCAAATAAACAATTACGATCTAGAAGATTCTCATGTTAATTGCTGTGATAACATTGAAGAATTTAAAGAACAATCTGGAATGAATAGAGTACTCTATAAAAGTATTGATCCATATGCACGTAGTTACAACAATTATGGGGATAGAAATAATGAAAAATATAAAACACTTTCTCTTATTGGATATCAAAAATGATTAATGTAATATGTTCATTATGGGGAACAAAATATACAACAAACTATGTAAATAGACTATACAATAGTGTAAAAAGAAATCTGCATAAAAATTTTACTTTCTTTTGTCAAACTGATATTACAGATGGATTGAATTCTAAAATTGAAATTATACCATTTTTGACTGACCTTCCAAATTCCACCCCAGAAGAAATGTGGAACTCTGAAAATTTTCGATTCAATAAACCTAGACTATGGGATAGACCAAAATTAAATTATTGGAAACCGAATGGGTGGAATCTAACAGGATTAAAACTTGCTTTAGATATAGACCTCATTATCCAAAATGATATGGGACCTTTACTCGATCTATATCAAGGTAAACCATTAACTGCTCGATCATGGTGGCATAATATGAATGAAGAAAAGAAACCTGCATGGGCTAAACGTTACGGTGCTAGAAATAATGGAGGAATTTACCTATGGGAAGATTGTGAATCAACTAAAAAGATTTGGGAAGATTTGAACAATAATACTGAAATGATTTATTTTTTGTTTTATGGAGGAAGTGATAATTATATTAGTAATCGACATTTAGATTCTTTTGATTTTGTTCCGTCAGAATATTATTATAGTTTTAATCGTGGATGTCATTGGCCGGACGATGTAGAATATCATATACATAGACCTGAAAAAATAATATGTGTTTTTAATTGTGATAAGAATTATGATCATCACATAGAATTACATGAGGCAGCAGGACAACATAGCTGGATTGAACAATGTTGGAAATGAAATATAATAAATGAAACTTTTTTGCAACCTACCATTTGAAAGAATTTCTATAGATGACAATGGAAATGTATGGCCTGCATGTTGTCCTGACTGGGTTGAATTTCCTTTTGGTAATATTTTTAAGGATAGTTGGAAGGAAATATGGTCTGGTAAAGCTGTTACAAAATTCCGTGATTCGTGTTATGATGGCACATTAAGATATTGTGATTGGGACTGGTGTCCATATATTGGAGATTGCCTATCTGGTGTTTTTTCTAATCATGTTACACCTCTTGTTGAAAATATACAAAGTCGCTATATTAAGAAACCATTTAAATTAAATCACATCAACTTAAATTATGATGAAACGTGTAATTTAAAATGTCCTACTTGTCGGCATAATTTCTTTCATGCAAAAGGGAAGGAACTTACAAAAATACAGCACCTACATAAGTATGTAGAAGAGCATATTTTACCTGAAGTAGAATCAATTGCATTAACTGGGGTGGGTGATCCTTTTCAAAGTCAAGTCTTTCGAAAATTCTTATTTGAATTCAATTCTCAAAAATATCCGAATATTAAACGTATACATTTTCATACTAATGGCCAGTTACTTACTGACAAATTATATCAAAAAATGAAAGGAATACATGATCTGGATTTGTCAATAGATATTTCGATAGATGCTGCATGTGAAGAGACTTATTTAAAAGTTAGACCTCCAGGAAATTGGAAAAGATTATTAAACAATTTAGAGTTTATTAAACGATTACCCAATTTGAAACTCTTGGGTATTAGTATGGTGGTACAACAAGACAATTATAAAGAAATGTTAGATTTTATAAAACTAGGAGAATCAATTCCTTTATATACAGAAGGTACCTTTGTGGAATTTAAGCGTCCTAGACAATGGGGACATTTGTCTGATGAACAATATGAAAAAATTGAAGTGATTGATAATGAGGAATTTAAGGATTTGATGAATTTGGTAGAACTAAAAAAAGTCATGGGTGGGCCATTAACTGTTCGACACAATTTACAGGAATTTGTATGATTAAGTGTCAAGTACCTAAATGTTCTTTAGTAATTAATCCAAATGGTAGTTTAGCTCCATGCTGTCAAGCTCACAAGCCATTTGGACTTGGAACGGAACTAATGCTAAAGGATTATAAAAACATAGACTCTTTTTTTACGAGTGAATTTCTACGTGATATCAATCATAAAATAGATGAGAAAGGCGAACATCCAGCTTTGTGTAGTGAATGTTTGGATCAACATTCAAATGGTGAACGTACTTTTATGGATATGGTTGATGATACATTAGACCCTAAGTGGAAAATTAAGGGGAAGAAATTAAAATATCTTGAAATTACAACAAGTAATATTTGTAATCAAACTTGTACAACATGTAATGGTTGGTTTTCATCGGCATGGAATATTCTTGATCGAAAACTTATGAAGATGTATCCGGGGATTGAAAAAGAACTTGGTGTAGAGAATGTAAGTCGTCATTGGATTGTTAATAGTGAAAGATTACAATCAACAGAACTAAATAAAATAAAGCAAGCATTACCAGATATTAACGTTTTATGTTTAAAGGGTGGTGAACCTTTTGCTGATAAAAATAATATAGAACTTTTAGAACATCTTACAAAAGTTAATCCTGAATGCTATGTTCAAATTATTACAAATTTTATCCTAGTTGGTAAATATATTCCAATCCTGAAAAAGATTAAAAATTTAGATGTAGATGCGAGCGTTGATGGTTTATACAATCAGTATGAATGGCTACGAAGTAGTAAGTGGGATAAGTTATTAGAGCAAATGGATATGTATACCAATGAACTTGGAATTAGAACAACGGTAAACATTACTGTATCATTATACAACTATACAAACTTAGATGAACAAATTAAGTATTGGGATGACAGTCCTTATACACGAACCTTATCAGCTACAAATATTGTCCATCATCCTAAAATATCAAGCTTTAAATTTTTAACACAATATTATCTGGATTATTTTTATGATAAAATACCTAAATTTACTGGAACCGTATTGGAGAAACCTAAGAGTTTTGAACATGTTGACCGTGAATATTATTTGACTGCTATACAAAAGTGGATTTCAGTTATGAATAACGTTAGGGGTATAGAATTAGAAAATTGTGTTCCTGCTATGAACCAATTAGAGGAGATGATTTTAGATGTATCTTGACACGTATTATGAAAAGGGTATGAATATGTGGTTGGATATTTCAACCGCCTGTAATGCTAAATGCCCTCAATGTCATAGAACTAATCCAAGTGGATTGAAAAAGTTTAATTGGTTGCCTATTATCCGGTGGACGTTTAATGAATTTAAAAAAGCTTTTCCCGTTAAAACTCTACAACATATTAATCGTATAGAAATTTGTGGCACCTGGGGAGACCCCCTTACAAATAAACATCTATATGAAATTACTGAATATGTAATGAATGAATCTAATACAAATATTTTGATTAGCACCAATGGTAGTTTTTATGATGATATATGGTGGTTTAAGTTTGGACATTTGACAGGACATAGGGGTGAGGTGTTTTTTGCTATAGAAGGTACGACACAAGAAATGCATAGCAAATATCGTATCAATACCAACTTAAATAAGATTTTAGACAACATGTCTGGTTTTTCAGAGTATGGAAGATCATCTGTTTTTACGGTTGTTTTTAAACATAATGAACAATACTTGGAAGATATTACAAAATTAGTATTTGATTATGGAGCTACAAATATTTTATTTTTTCCTTCAAACAGATTTGGTAAACATTCAGAATTTGAATTTATTGATGGTCAAGGAAACAAGAAAAAATTAGAAGCAATTACAAATTATAATAATCCACTATATCGAGAGCAAGATTATTATAAGTGGATTAATGGATTGAAAGCTTGTGGAAAAGGGAAAAAAGATATTACATTATATGATCATGAAGAAAAAGTTGAGTTATCTATGCCAGACCGAGCTACTGGAACCATTCATGACAGTAACGGTGATGATCTAGTAGGATTAGCAATAAAGAAAAAGGAGTTATGACTAAAAAAATTGTATGTCAATGGGCAAAGGATAAAAAATTGTTGATTAATCCTGATGGCCAGGCTTGGCCGTGTTGTTATCTTTCCAATCCAGCATTCACATCTAAAATACAAGAAGAGAGAGACGGTAAAATTTCATATGGATATGATGTAGTAAATCACCATATTTTTGATGAATACTCTAAAAATGAAGATAAGTTGAACTTGTTTACTAATGATCTTGAAGACATTTTAAATCATGAGTGGTTTACTAAAACGTTACCTGAATCTTGGGAAAAACCTGAAACTACTCATAAATTATGTACTATGATGTGTGGTGTTGATGAAGAATAATAAGTTTTGTCCAGCTCCTTGGTATCATATGTCCACGGATGTAAATGGTTCAATTCGACCTTGCTGTAAATTTTCACAACCTGAAAAGCAAACTGAAAATAAAATGCCGTGGATGAAAGACGGAACTCTTGATAGTTTATGGAATGGTAAGGAATTGAAAAAGTTAAGGCAGAAATTTATTGATGGTGAATTACCTAAAGAATGTGAAATTTGTTGGGGTGAAGAAGAAGTTGGTGTACAGAGTTATAGAGAGAATTTAATTAGAGATAAAAAAGATAGTTGGGAAAATAAGGACTTTACAAAAACTGAAGCGACACCACCCACCTCATTTGATTTTAAGTTGACCAATGTATGTAATATGAAATGTAGAATATGTGGTCCACAAGCATCAAGTTTATTCTTGAAAGAACAACATCAATCTTTTGGAACAACGTTTAAAGATAAAGATTATTGGCTAAGTAATAAAATTTTCAATACACCTAATGAGCGTGTGTTTTTGGAATGGTTACCTCATATACGTGAAATTGAACTCACAGGTGGTGAACCATTATTGAGTCCAGAGAATAAGAAGATGTTGCGAATTATTCAACAAGAGGGGTATGCGAATCAAGTGTCACTTACAATTACCACAAATGGTAAAATATTTGATTCTAAGTTCAATGAAATTTTATTGAGTTTTAAGAAAGTTACTATTTCATTAAGTATTGATGATATTGAAGATCGATTTGAATTTCATCGTTTTCCATCGAAGTGGCCTGATGTTCTGCGTAATATTGAAGATTATTATAATATGTCGAAAATAAATTCTCACATTGGAATTTACTTGTACTGTACAATTAGTAATTTAAATGTTTTCTATCTAAAAGAGTATATTTGGTTTTTTCAAGGTTATGTTACAGATAAAATTGTGAACTTTGGTATGTTGCATTATAATGATTGGTATTCCATCAAAAATTTACATCCTTATATTAAGGAACTCCTGATAGACAAATATACGAATATCGAAATATTAGAACCGGTTGTACAATTCCTCCATACTGATGGTACAGATAAAACAAAGGAGTTTATAATAAAAACCGATAAATTTGATGAGATCCGTGGGCAAAAGTATCAAAGCACGTTTCCTGACTGGTGTGAGATTTTAGATGAATTTAGAAGAATATAATCAAGAACGTAATAATCAAACCGGTAAGAATTGCCATAAATTTTCACCGTGTGTTGCGCCATTTAATAATATGTACTTTGCTGTCCGAGGACAATGTTCTCCATGTTGGTTAAGTAGTGGTTTTTTAGATAAATGGTCTAAGAAAAAATCTGTACGAGATATTTGGTTTGGAGAAAAGTTTCGACAATATCGCGACAATTTAAGAAATAATGTTTTTGAAGACCAGTGTAAATTATGTAAGAGTGATATCGACAATGGTATCTGGCCCCTTGCTTTAGCATATGATAAGTTTAGTATTGATATTGAGTATCCTACTGTTATGGAATTGGAGCTCAGTAATCAATGTAATTTAGAATGCTTAATGTGTTCAGGTATATTAAGTAGTGGTATCCGAAAAAATAGAGAAAAATTACCACCACTAGAACATCTGTATGATGATACATTTGTTGAGCAATTAAATGAATTTATTCCATATCTTGAAGAATTGAGATTTAATGGAGGAGAGCCACTACTTCAAAATATTGTTCATAAAATTTGTAAAAATGTTGTTAAAATTAATCCCAATTTAAGAATTAATATTGCCACCAATGGTACTGTCTATAATAAAAAGGTACAAAGTCTTTTAGATAATAACAATATTTGGTTCAACATTTCAATGGATGGTTTCACAAAAGAAACATATGAAAAAATTAGAATTAATGCCAACTATGAAACATTAATAAGGAATTTTAAAATCTTTTTAGAGTATAGTGAAACACATAATAAAAATATTTCTATTATGGTAAACCCAATGAGAAATAATTGGTGGGAAATGCACCTTGCTGTAGAATTTTGTGAAATGTATCATACCAATTTGTGGTATAATACTATACGCTATCCAGAACATCTATCCCTTTGGAATTTAAATAAAACTACCTTGCAAGCAATATACGATAATATGAAAATCAAGCTATTATCAATGGACAAGTCTTCTAACACATATTCTAAATATGAACACTTGGTTGAAAAGCAAATCAAAACATGGATTACATGTACAGAGCAAAATATAAAAACATAAAAATTTGGTTAGATTTATGTACACATTGTAATGCAGGATGCCCACAATGTCACAGAACAGATCCTAATGGATTAAAAAAACAAACTTGGTTACCATTGATACAATGGTCATTAGATATGTTTAAAAAGGCATTTCCTATTGAAACATTAAAATTTATATATGAGTTTCAACTATGTGGTACTTGGGGTGATCCAATTATGAATAAAGACATATATAAAATATGTGAATATGTTATCAAAAATTCAGAATGTTTGTTGATGATTAATACCAACGGAAGTTTAAGAAATGAATTTTGGTGGGGTGGCCTGGGATATTTATGTAGAGATAGATTAAATGTGTTCTTTGATGTTGATGGAACAACTCAAGAAATGCATTCATTATATAGACAAAATACCAACCTACAAAAAATTTTAGATAACATGAAGGCCCTTTCTATACATTCAAATGCAACAGTATATACTATAAAGTTTAAACATAATCAAGATTTTATTGAAGATATTCAAGAATTGGTAAGTAACTATGGATGTACTACGTTTTATGCATTTCCGTCTAATAGGTGGGAGTCAATGTCAACCTTATCTTTTACTAATCAAAAAAATGAAAAATTTATACTAGAGAAAATTGATGATTAGATGTAGATGGTTAAAAGAACATTTGTTATTAATAAATCCTGACGGCCAGGCTTGGCCATGTTGTTATTTTGCTAATACAGCATTTAAGGGAAAAATATTAAATCTTTATGATGAGTGGACTGATCATCACATATTTCAAGAATATGATAAACATAAAAAAGAACTTAATATTTTCAATAATACTCTACAAAAAATAGTAGAGCATGAATGGTATACAAAGACATTACCAGAATCTTGGAATTCTGAAAAAACTTGTCATTCAATTTGTAAAGAAACGTGTTCATATAATACTGAAGAAAATAAATATTATGACTAAGAGATGTGTTTATAGCATATATGTGTCATTACAAGGTTACAGAAATAAATTTGAAGCTTTTCAAAAATATTATTCAAAGATTATAGTAGCTCACAAAAAATATGCAGACTTAATTAATGCTGATTATATATTGTTTGAAACCCTGCCAGATGCAGATGTATTTGAACAACTAATTATTTCCAATTATGATAAAATTAATTTTTCAAAATACTATTATGCAGAACAGTTATGTCCAAAAAATTATGATGAAATTTTATACATTGATTTTGATATTATTCCTAATACTAAAGATAATTTTTTTGAAGTTTTCAATGTTAATGAATATATTCCTGTCAAGGCTACAATTCCATATAATCCCCAAATGGCTATTGAATATGTTGACCACTATGAGAATACAATTAAAGCGGTGGCACATAATCAAAACATTGACAAATATATCCAACACATTGACAAATATAATCAACATAAAGATGAATATAATAAAGGTATTACGGAAACAAGTTTTCATGGTATACCGTGGTTTGTTGAAAAAACTCCGAAAGAATTTGAAAAAAAATATCCCTTGGATTGGTGGTTAGAAAAACAAAATTTTAAAAATGAACTCTCAAATCCACCAAGTCCACCAAAATATATTAAAGAGGGTCATAGACCAGACGACATTAGACCATGGGATGATGGAGTAAAATATGCAGCAATTGATATATTAACAGAAGGTAAGGCTACATTTTATAATACAGGTGTAATGGGGTTTTGTAAAGATACTCTTGCTCAATTAAATATTTTTGAAAATTTTGATAACTTTTGTAATACGATTAAAAATATACAATCTGAAAATTGGCCGGAATATGTAACTACCCATATAGACATAAACAATGAAGTATTATTTTCTTATAAAATGATAGTGAATGATGTTCCAGTAAAAGATATCGGTAGAGATTGGAATTATTTTGTTGATTGGAATTCCGTTTTATTACAATTATCGAATCATACATTTCATGATGAATTTGAAACGTGTAAGTTTAGACATTTTTTAAATAAAAATTTTGAGAAACAATGGCAAACGTAATTTATAGTATCTATGTAAATATAGATCAAGTAGACCATGATATTTTAAATGAGGGTTATCCTGGAGATACTTTAAATAAGAGCGAGAAAACACGGCAAGCCTTTCAAAAATATTATCATCAACTTATACAATGTAAGGAAGAATATGCTCGTAATTGTAATGCTGAATTTATTCTATATGAAAATCTAGAACACTATTTGGAATTTAGTAAGTATTGCAAAGATATCTTACCCTCTATGAGTAAATATAATATTATAAATTTTTATAAATTTTACTTAGCAGACCAATTAACACCACAATATGATAATGTATTATTTTTAGATTTTGATGTTATTCCACATACAACGGAAAACTTTTTTGATGTGTGGGATTGTCAGAACTATTTTAATGTTGCTGTAAGTGAAAGAGATATATCATTAGAACGTATGCTTAGAAATGGTCGAGCAATTAATTTTCGATCACCAGATGCAAAACGTATTAATTCTGTATTACTACTTAATGAACATGGATATTCAACAGATATAGAAGCGTATAATACTGGTATTATGGGATTTTCTTTAAACGTAAATAAACAATTAAATTATTTTGAAGATTTTCCTAGTATTATCAATGATATGACAAACTTAAAAAATGATGTGTCGTTTCCAGAAAATGTAAGAGGGGCCTTGGGATGGGATAATGAAACGTTATTTGGATTTAGGTCTATTCAGCATAAGGTACCTATTCAAGAATTGAATGATAGATGGCATTGTATTATTGAACAAGAATATCGATACACTGCTAAACTAGGGCACTATATTCATAAAAAGTTTGAATTATATTATGAAAGAAAGGTACGATAGAAAAGTATGAAAATTTTTGCTGTACGAATAGGAACAAAATATGGTCAAGAATATGAGGACTATATCAATTCAAAATTAGATGATGTAATCTGGTTACATGAACCAATTAATCCATATATACTCGCCCAATGGAATAAATTATATGGAATGACATTGGATATTGATGAACCATTGGTAGTACTTGATATTGATATTCTTCTAATACATGATTATATGGAACTAATAAATTATCCAGTAAAGAGGGGCCAATTTTTATCAATACAATCTTGGTGGAAACAAACAGCAAATACTAACTATAATTTACAAGGTGGATTCTTAAAATATTATCCAAAAGATTGTCGATATATCTATGACAAATTTATGAAAGACCCTTCATATTGGCAAAAATATTATATAAAAAATGGAGTTACTATTGGGCCTATAAATGGTGAGCAATATTTTGTGGAGGATTCTGTAAAAGAAAGATTGGAATTGATATGGGCGCCTACTGAATGGATAGGTGTAATGAAGGATTCAAGTAAAGAATGGGAAGCATACATAAACAATATATATCCTGGTGATTGGTATTTTTTAGGTGGAGAATATCATCCAGATATTAAGTTGGTACATTTTCCTGGATCTTTAAATAAATCTTTATAAAGTTGAAAAAAACAATATAATAAATAGAAGTGAAGTGAGATCCTATTATCCTACTTTATTATGATTTTCTTTCCTTTAACCCCATGAGAAATGGAGGAATATAAAATCTAATGAGAAATTTTGAGGTGGATTACGAAACCACCCTTCCGCCATGGCACATTGGTCATGAGAAGTATGAGGCGGAGGACCTAGATACTGTGAAAAGGAAGTTTCGCAGTAAACATGAAGCAGCTCGATTAATGAAAGTAACTGAAGTTTTAGAAGACCAGTACAAGTCTTTATTTGTACATCCAAGATCGAGTTGATGGTGATTTAAAGAATGAAGAAGTCATTTTAACATGGCGTTCTTGTTCATTGAAAATGGGAGCGCCTTGTGTTACAAGGATAAAAACATGATAAAAGAAAAAGACAAACTTACAGAAAATGAATACGCATATGCTGATGAGGTGGATCTTAGCTGGATTCGAAGCCATGTGCTGAATGAGGTAGAAGAGGAAGAGGAAAAATACGAACAATTAGAATTTGAATTTGATGAAGATTTAGTAGCCCCAATATAACCTAAAATCGACAGAGAGTATACCCATGACCTTTCATACGATCCATCCACGTTATCAAGTTGAGACTTCCAAAGAACAATCTCAACTATCAAACAAACAACAAGCCGAAGATATATACCAAAAATATGTAAATCAGAAGATTCCGTGTGAACTTTTTTTGAATGGTGAATTACAAAAGGAATACAAGCCAAGTATATGATTGAATTACTTATTTGGAAATATAGCCTAGAAATAATAATAATTTATTTGATTTTTTATTAATAAACACTTGACATTTCCTCTGGAAATTGATATAATGGTAGTGAAAGATAAGAGATTATCTAATAGTTGTTTTCGCAAATGGTTTCCTTTTGGAAATGTTCTGGTGCCTGCAACGGTGTAGTTTAGTGGCGGCGAATTCATTTACCTTGCTCTGTGTGTGAGAATATTAGATAATCATTAACTGAGAATAAAAATGAAAGTTAAAATACATTCCAAACACATACCTTTCAAACTCAAGGCTGCCATGCATTCAATGTGTGGATACGCCATATCGAGTTTAGGAATTTCCAACAGACTAGCAAACAATCTGAACCTAACAATTCACATGGGACATCATGAATGTGAAGGTGAAGCCAGAGTGGCAGAAAATGCTAACAGGTATCGACCTAGAGATTTCAAAATTTATCTGGATCATCATCGAATGGATGTAGATGATTACAATAGAACATTAGAAGGTACAGAATGGGGCCACAGAGTTCTTAGAACGTTGGCTCACGAATTAGTTCATGTTAAACAATACATCAGAGGTGAGTTGTCTTGGAGAGATGCCGGACTTCTTTGGAAAGGCGTTAGTCACAATCCTAAAAATATGTTACACTACTATGATCTTCCTTATGAAATTGAAGCAAACGGCCGAGAGTATGGTCTTTTGTTTGGATTTCTGTTAGTCTGGACTGACCTTGAAAAGAAATTTGAAAAAGAATTAAATATATTTGAATAAACACTTGACTTTTTGCTGGGTTTTTGATATAATGGTAGTGAAAGATGAGAGAAGATTAACCTTTAACGAGAGATATTATTATGGCACTAGGAAATGATGGAATAATTGATTGGGAAGGAATTTCGATGGAAAACTTTTCTAGATATAAGAGAATTCGGAGAGTTCTTGAAAGTGAACTTGATGATATGAATGGAATAGAAACAGTAGGAGTGGTTGAATCAGTACATAGACGGTGGGGCCGGATGATTGAATATACTTCACCTGAAGAAGAATGTGATCGTTCAAGTTTAAGAGAGGTTACAAAAGAAGTTTTATCTTCAACTTACCTCACTTCTAATGAACGAACTGTTTTAAGAAAAAGATATATGGAAGAGTGGACATATGAGGCAATTGCTCAGAAGTTGGATCTTAGCAGGGAACGAATCCGTCAAATTGAATTGAAGGCGTTACGAAAACTACGCCATCCTAACGAAATAGGAAAATATTTAAGAAACTTTGAATAAACACTTGACTTTTTGCTGGGTTTTTGATATAATGGTAGTGAAAGATGAGAAAAGATAACCTTTAATGAGAATGATTATGACATATTGGAAAACAAAATTAATTATCAAAAACAAACTTCACAAGACAGAACTCTTTGAGTCTTTGTCAAAAGCCAGACTTTGGAGTATGAAAGAAGCTAAATTTGCAGTTTCACACCGCATGTTTAACAATACTGACATTGTTACTGAAATAACCTCACATGAGTTTGCATAATATGAAAGTCGCAGAAACAATTTTAAAACAACTAGGCGGAAACAAATTCCGCATGATGACCGGCGCCAAGAACTTTGTCGATTGTGGCGATGCCTTGTCGATGAAAATTGGTCGAAACAGTTCTAGTTCTAACTACTTGAAGATTACTTTGAATTCAATGGATACCTATGATATGAAGTTTTCAAGAGTAAGTCCTAAAGGCGGAGAACGATCCGTTACTGAATACAACAATATTTACAACGATTTGTTAACTGACCAGTTTACAGCCCATACAGGGATGTACACTTCACTTTTTTAGAGAGATATATTATGTATGTAATTTCACTACCCCTTGACGATGAGCCGGAGGAGTTTGAAGAAGTTAGTTTTCCAGATACGGAAAATATGTACAGTTTTTTAGATTTACTATTGGAAGATGGATTCGATGTTTCAAGAATCATCTTACCCGAAAGTTCTTTAGTATAAAAGAATATCCGAGTCTGACATCAAGACACCAGCTCTGTAGTCGGGCCACAATAGAGAATGCCTAAGGCGGCGGGGATTCATCCTGTTAAAGAAACATAAACCCTTGACATTCTCACCAATTAAAAAAAGTTTTATAAACACTTGACTTTTTGCCGGTTTTTTGATATAATATAAGTAGAGAATGAGAAAAGATTCTCATTCATTAAACCCTAAACGAGAAAATATTATGGGAATGAGTAAAAAAGAATTTACTGAGCATAAGATAGCAGTCGAAGAGACTGAGATGGGTATAGCTCATTTGATGAAATGGGGAAAGTTGAGTTTTAAAGATTTTACTGGCGAATGGGTTGAAGTTCGCACATCCGGTCAATTGAATCTTTTTTCTGATGATATTGACCCAATACCACATCCAGCTGGATAAGGAGATATATTATGAGTATGGAAAAACATACATTGAGAGCGGTGAAGATTACCCAAAATATTTTTGAACTTAATAGAGTAAATACAGAACTCCAACATCTTAAAATATGTATTAAAGTTTTAGAGAATAAAAAAATTGAATTAGAGGATTCTTTTTAATAAACACTTGACTTTTTGTCGGTTTTTTGATATAATATAAGTAGAGAATGAGAAAAGATGAACCTTAATGAGAGAAAATTATGAGAGAAGAAATTGATTTGAGTTTAAACCGTTCCCTTGAAGAACTTGAAAGTTCATACTGGGAATTTATTGATGCAACTGAGGGTGAAGATTCTATTGAATGGAGTGGTTCTGTTCAAGAAGATATTTCAGCACTTGAAGGCTACCTAATGAAAATGGATATATTATGAGAAATGAAATTGAAAAAGTCCTAGAGGCTATGAGAGAAGATTATAAACGATGGTCTAATGTGTGTGCTAAACATGATTCATACGCACACTATTCAGATGTCAAAAATAAAATGGAAGAAAATTATTGTAATGGACTTGAAGTTGAAGAGAATCGTAGATACTGGAAAATTACTTCCACGAATGGTTCTGGAACTCAAAGGTCTGTTTCTGGTTTTATTGCAAAGGCTGGAGATAAGAAATTCCGTGAAGGAGATATGTTGAAAGCTGCCGGATGGGCGGCACCAGCAAGAAACTTTGCTAGAGGAAATGTCCTTGATGGAACGGGATTTGAAAACGCACGATGGACAGGGATAGGTTAGTATGTTGTTGAATTTTCACAACAGTTTAAAATTTAGTTTTTTATTGTTTGTTGCATATTCTTATATTTCCTTTTTCGATAAATGGAACTGGTATATAATGTATATGTTTAATATTGTTGAAAAAAGTAACTAATATGAAAAGGCGTTATCCAATAGACCCTAATCGTCCTATTTGTGTAAATATAGGATGTGAGAGATTAGTTCATCTTATCAGTTATAGTTCAACTGGTAAACCTACTTATAGACCGTTATGCGATGCATGTCGTAAACCAAAAAATTGTGCAAGAGAAGGTGTAATAGGTGTTAAGAAGGATTATTGTGAAAATCGTGATGAGCGATTAGGACATAAGTGTACCGCAACTATTATGGGATATCATCAACTTGATTTGGATCATATTGATGGAAACCATTATAATAATGTTCCAGAAAATATTCAGACTCTTTGTAAAAATTGTCATGCATGGAAGAGTCATGAAAATAAGGATCATTTAAATTTTATGAAAACTCCAAGAAAGCTAAACAGAGTGGATTTGCGCCAGCTAAACGAGCCTGGCTTTTTATACTCACACGGGAGGAGTAATTACCTCTATCAAGAGTGAACTAGGCATACAGTTGCATAATAGATGGGGTCGCCCTGAGGCAACAGCGAGTAAGACGTTCACTCTTACAACTTTTTTAATATTTTAATAATAGAGAAATATAATGACTAGAGAAGAACAGCGTAACAATACGATAAATGAACTTTACAAAAAACGAACAAGTCCAAAGACTATTCAAATTCAAGATTCAAAGACTGCGAGTAGTAAAGCTGAATGGCTTCATATAAGTACTAGTGAAGTAGATGGTGAAGGCCGAGGCACCTATGATGTCGGTTCACGTGCGATGAAACGTGACCGTCTGGCAGATAAAAAGTTGAGAGCCAAACAGGCTAACCTAAGATAGAGAATAACATGGCACGAAAGAAAATCAAACCAATCAGAAAGAAGAAGACACTTACTCCAGCTCAAAAAGAAGCTCAGAGTCTCCGTCTTGAAAAAATGAGGGCTAAGAAGAAGGCCCCAGAATATAAAAATGTTCATCCTTATGTTTTAAGTCTTGATGATGAAGAACCTTATTCCTTAAAAAATGTTAAGGTCTGGATCAAGCATAATAAGGAATTAATTACAATGCTTAATGCAAGGTCACGGCAGAAGGAAGTGTCTCCAAAAGACAAGCAACAAGCTCTTATACAAGCAGACGACAAAAAAGCGTATATTAGATACATAGAGCATTATATTAAAACTGGCGATTGGATAGGACTGTTTTCAGGGCAAAATGAAACTAAGAAGGTAATTCCTAAATGTGTTGCTATGGCTTATTATCCAGATGGTACACCAAAGAGAACTGTAGGAGTATTTTATCCTGATCTTAAAGCAGTGTGGACTAACGAAATGGAAACAGTCAATAAACATCGTACAGTAAAAGCAATACATGCAAAGACTGATAAACAATTTTCTAGATCAATGATATGAATCAACAAAAACGAGCACGACAAGAAAGTGCAATCGAACGCACAAAAGCATCTCTTCTTAAATGGGAAGAGGAATTAAAAAACCCAAAAGTAGATGATGATTTTAAAAAGCTCATCAAGAAGAAAATTGAACGAGCTCAAACAACAATTAAAAATACAAAAATAATATGAGTAATTTAACCTATCTTTGGAGTAATGGAATGGTAGATAGTATAGCAAAAAAGGTTGCAGAAGAACCTATGGAAAATGTAGATGAACGACCTCAGCACGTTATAGATGAAGAACGTGGAGATGCGATTAGACAATGGAGAAAAGAACAAGCTCAATTGGAAATGTTCAATGATCCAGTTATGAATTGGAGTGGATTAAGATGAAATTCGAAGAAGACCATCCATATATGAAACGCCTAGATGAGGTCTTGAAACAATATTCCGTAGTCAAGGTATCTGATGACAATGGGGCACATCATGGTGTAGATTATGAAGAGATGAAACAAGTAATACTAGATTCGTTGTTTACAAGTTATCTAGGTGAGACTATAAGGAAATAGTGTATGAAATACGATAGATTTAATTTAGAAGAAGAAATTCAAAATGTTTGGCAGACAAAAGATGACTTGACTGCTATAACAGAAAGACTTTATGATGATCCAGACGGCCCAATGACAGAAGATGAACTTTCAAATGTTCTGATTGGGTTGAGTGAATTACATGAAACAAGAATGAAAAAACTATGGAAGGTTTTTGAAACAATGATTCACCAAAAAAATAGTTTTTTGTCTGAAGAACATACTATGGCTGATGTATTAGATAAAGTAGTAGATGATGCCGGAAAGGAATAAATGAAAGCAAATTTTGAATTTAATTTACCTGAAGATCAAGAACAATTTAACGTAGCATCAAAATCAATGGACTGGGCATTACTTGCTTGGGATATAGATCAAATGATACGGTCTTTGTTAAAGTATCATCCTGAAGAATATAATACTGGCGAAAAAGCATTATACCATGTTCAGGAGGAAATACACAATATAATGGAAGAAAAGGGATTACAATTTCCAGCTTAAAAGAAAAATATGAAAATTAATGAATTTATACAGAAGTACAGAAAAGTTAAAACACTTGTACCAGGCATGACAAGTTCTCACACTCCACATGTGGTTTGTAAAGATGGATTTGAAATGTCTGTTCAAGCAGGACAATCTTTGTATAGTGAGCCACGAGATGTGGTAGATAAATATGAAGAAGCTGAAGTTGGTTTTCCATCTATAGAAGAATCGTTGCTTACATCCTATGCAGAAGATAAAGAATCTCTTTGTGGTACTGTTTATGGATATGTGCCGTGTTCAATTATTGATCAAGTGATTGAGAAGCATGGTGGAATAGATGAATCTAAAATAAGTACTTGACATTTTAGATTTGTATGATATAATAAGGTGTTAACCGAATATATGCGAGTAGTTAATAGTAACCCTTTGGAGTTCCACTCTGAAGAGACAGGTGCGACTCCTGTTGCTCGCTCCAGTAACTACTATATAATAGTATAGATAATAATATTAATGATTGGAAATGTATGGTCAAAGCAGTGAACCTTAATAGTGAAATCAAAGACGCCTCACCTAAAAAATCTCTTGATGATCACGTATCAATAATAAACCCAGAAGATGAAGTGGAGTTTGCTATTGATTTTTCTGAAGATTCAAATGCCTCTAAATTAGCCACTATATCAAAAAAGGCTATGGGTGGTACTGAACTTATGAGAATGTGGCTTTATGAAGAAGTAGCAAAACGTGAAGCTGGATTATTAGATGAATTTCAAATTATTAGTACAAGAGTTAGAGAACTAGAAGATAAACCAAGAATTCTTTGGATACATGATTTGGCATCAGATCCAGAAGTACAACATTTAAAAAATAAAGAGAATTTAGAAAAATTTGAACGTATAGTATTTGTTAGTCATTGGCAGCAATATCAATTTTCTGCATATCTAGGATTTCCTTATGACCGTGGTGTAGTAATACAAAATGCTATTAAACCTTTTCCTAAGCATGAAAAGCCAAAAGATGGTGATAAAATAAATGTGTGTTATTTTTCGACACCTCATCGTGGACTTGAAGTATTATTAGACGCTTGGGATTTTATGAGGAATACTCTCAAGGATGGGTTGAATGCAGAATTAAACATTTATTCAAGTTTTAAGTTATATGACCGTCCACATTTAGATGAACAATTTCGACATGTATATAAACGTGCTAGAGAAATGGATGGTGTTAATTATCATGGTACAGTATCAAATGATGAAATACGGGAAGCGTTAAAAACACAACATGTTATGGCATATCCGAGTACCTATGAGGAAACAAGTTGTATTACTTTGGTTGAAGCTTGTGCTGCAGGACTTTTATGTGTAGTACCTAATCTTGGAGCAATACCAGAAACAGGAGCAAACTTTCCTTGGATGTATGGATATGAACAAGATAAAGATAAACATGCACAAGTACACGGACATATTTTGGCCCGTGCTATAGAACATTTTTGGGATGAAGACATACAAAATCTTCTAACAATTCAGAAAAGTTATTTTGATATGTTTTATAATTGGAGTTTAAGAAGTGGTCAATGGCAGCAATTTTTACATGCTATCAAGGCCCCACAAGAAATAAAATTAAAAGATGGCACTACTAGTTGATTTTTCACAAATCTTTATAGGTTCATATATGACTTCTGCAAAGTATGGTGATGTCAGTATGAATGCATTAAGACCTACAGTATTAAATACTTTACGATTATATAGAAATAAATTCCAGTCAGAATATGGTGAATTGATCTTATGTTGTGATGATAAGAATAATTGGAGAAAAGACATTTTCCCAAATTATAAAGCGGCAAGAAGGAAAGTAAGAACCTCGGCTGATACGGATTGGCAAGATTTATATGATAAGTTAAATATATTAAAATCTGAATTAACAGAATGGTTTCCATATAAAGTACTTCAATCAGATAGAGCGGAAGCTGATGATATTATTGGTACATTGGTTGAACTTTTAAATGAACGTACATTGATATTGTCGAGTGATAAAGATTTTGTTCAACTACATCAGTTTAATGTTAGACAATATTCTCCTATGCAAAAGAAATTTGTTGAAGGAGATGCAAAATGGTCACTACATGAAAAACTTATAAAAGGAGATGTGGGTGACGGTGTTCCTAATATTTTGTCTGATGATAACGTATTCATTGATGAAGGTAGACGCCAGAAACCAATAACTAAAAAGAAGATTGATGCATGGTTTGATTTAGACCCTGAAATGTTCTGCGATAATGAGATGTTACGTAATCTAAATAGGAACAAACAATTGATAGATTTAAGTGAAGTTCCTGAGTCAATTTGTATAAATATAAGAAAACAATTTGAAGAAACCCAGGTCGGAGACAGACGGCGATTACTGACTTATTTTGTGACTCATAAATTAAAGAACTTAACTGAAAATTTATCGGAGTTTTAATTTATGGCACTTAGTATACCACTTATATTTGAAGACATTGCTGCAGCAAAATCTATTACAGAGCGTAAGAAGATTTTATTGGAACATGAATCTGACCCTTTAAAGGAATTGTTAAAATATGCTTTTCATCCAGATATCAAATTTGCTTTACCTGAAGGCGCCCCGCCTTATGCTACATTCAGCGGTTCAGTAGACGAAAATAATCCCACATATCTATATCCTAACATTAGAAAGTTTTATCTTTTTATTGAAGGTGGACATGACGGATTATCACAGTTAAGAAGAGAGCAATTATTTGTACAGCTGTTAGAAGAACTACATCCTACGGAGGCAAAAGTAGTACTTCAAGTTAAAGATAAAAAGTTAAACTATAGAGGTTTAACATATAAATTAATTAAAACAACTTTTCCAGATTTAGTACCATGAATAAAAACAATCTAGAAAATAGAATAGTAAAATTTAAAAGGATATCCAGTAATGGTGAAGAAGTTTCTAGAGAAGTAGAACTTCGAAGGATGATAATGGGTGCTGGAGAACCACGGTCTGCAACAATCAGATTAGCACTACCGTTCAAAGTAGCTACGCTCGATTATGAACCCGGCTATCAAAAGTTTATAGGAGTAGTCGGAGATCATACTTGGGAATCTGATTTTGATTGGAGGGATTACACTAGAAGCAATGCTTTAGGTAATGCCGACAATTATATTAAAAGTCCTAAACGAGGGAGACCTAGAATATAGCAGAACGATAACCCAAATACAAGAGGAATATGAAAAAAGTTTTTTTATTTCTTATTATGTTCTTAATTGTTGGAGCTTACGGAAATAATGGAGCGATTGAGAGTACACCAAAACAAAAGATAATTATACAAAATGATATGCCGCATTTTATGACAATACGGTTTGATAATTCAAATAAAATATATAATGAAAATAAAAAACAAATTACATGCATGGCGAAAAATATATTTTATGAGGCGGCAACTGAAAGTACAGCCGGAAAATTAGCAGTAGCACAAGTAACATTAAATCGAGTAGCTTCGCCACGCTTTCCAAACACGGTTTGTGAAGTAGTTTACGAAGGAATTCATTATGAAAGTGGACATCCAAAAAGAAATAGATGTCAATTTTCGTGGTATTGTGATGGTAAAGGTGATGTACCTAAAGAAGGACGTTTATGGTCTGCTTCACAAGATTTAGCAAACCATATCTTTCGACATAAAGATAAAATGGTTGATATTACGGACGGTGCTACACATTATCATGCAAACTATATTGATAATCCACGTTGGGCAGATAGAAGTAAAGTGACTACTTCCATTGACCAACATATTTTTTATAGATTTGGATCACTTAGACTATAATTTTTTATTATGATACATATATTATTTTTAGACATTGATACAAAAATGTGTTCTTATGCACATTCTGATAAAGATGTGAAACAGAAAATTTTAATATATACTAAATTGTTGGCGAATGCACATCATAATTTAGATCCGGAGGGTGAGATACTTAAATCGTTAGACCCTCCGGTTGTGGTGTTTCCGTCAACTCAACCGTGGGTTGAAGCAAATAGTTCAAACTATCAATGGTTACATGATTTGTGGTTTTGGCTACATAAAGAATATTGGTATCGGTATGATGCTATGCATGATGATTGGTCAAAGTTTTATAATAAGTTAAGTCATGTACCAAAAAATATTAAAGAAGGTGAATTTACTGCACCTCCCGGCCCCACCGAAATTCCAAAAGTTCTTGAAGATGAGCTCCAAAATTCTATAGAAGCATTTAGACAAATATATACAAAACAATGTAAAAAGAATGATGCAAAATGGGGTGGAATAGTTGAAAACATGAGAACACCTCCTAGCTGGATGATAGATAATGCCGACTTATGATTATAAGTGTGAAAAATGTGG
>Ga0209501_10001998_pt1 | contig 21831 bp, 21 predicted proteins | sample ArcticOcean_MG_C_4_FD_187434 | JGI IMG/M metagenome (GOLD analysis project Ga0209501, IMG submission 187434) | Marine microbial communities from western Arctic Ocean - ArcticOcean_MG_CB4_134 (SPAdes) (version 2) | ecosystem: Environmental > Aquatic > Marine > Oceanic | place: Arctic Ocean...
ACACATGGAGTGAGCATGTGCTTCCGACTGAAGAAAGTGGTAAGGCTACTACTTGGAATGCCGAGGAAGCACAAGTTGGAGTTGATGATCAGTCCAATGTTTACGCAATGTGGATGGGTTCGGACAATATGCCATACTTTGCTTATTCACGAGACCAAGCTGAAACTTGGTCAGATGCAATGATGATTGCACCCCCAGCCGGACTTTCTGGAACTGGATTTCCAGTAGTTACTGCTGGCTCCGAAGGCCGCGTAGCCTTCGGCTATGTTGGGGTCATAGCCAATGGAAGTGGAACTGAGGCATGGCACGGCTACATCACAACAGTCACTGATGCTTTCAGCGATAACCCGCTTTTCACCACCGTCCAAATCACCGAAGAAAATGACCCAATTGATGATTTGGATGATTGCGGTTACAATCGATGCGGTGGACTTGGCGATTTCTTGGATATGAGAATAGATGTACAAGGCAGAGTTTGGTTCGCACTCTCTCACAACATTGCTGGTGACATAGGAATTTTTGGCTCACTCACTGAAGGTGCAACTCTTCGTGGAACACTAGAAGCACTACCGCCAATTCCTGCGGGTGGCCCCTCAACCGTTGGACTGTGAACTAGAATAGGAATTTTCTGCTCAATCAAAACACCCTGTGAAAAAGGAATTACCCGCTCAGTTCGCCCATCAATCGTCATGTTGGTAACAGCAGTCGGCCACAAGTCTTCATCATTGCAGGTAGTTGTCGCACAAGCACCCTGCTCATCTCCTTTGCCCCAAACGGGGCGGGTTAGCAAATGATTGAGACGGGGCGAGGTTGATGTAACTCGCCTCTTCTGCCCCTATTATGCAGCCCTCAGAAGGCGGATACCCATTAGCTGGGACAAGCCATCATTCAGCAGCAGTTCGGCCTGAGGCTATACCGATGCAAGCACAGCTTGCAGTTGGGACGGCTCCACCAGGCCACACATACATCATGCCAGAAGTAAATCCTCTTTCTCCCCCGCCAGCAGACCTACAACTCATCAGAGTTAGTAAGCCGTGGAAAATTTATGGGCGGATGTTAGGGACTGTTATTGTGGCTACTTTCCTTGCCCAACTGATTTTTATGATACCCTATGGAGTTGCATTAAATGACCCATTTCTGTCAATTTGTGGAGGTGTGTGTGCTGCACCTTTCGTGTTTCTTCTAACATTTTTCAGAAGGCCTAAGTTAGTTCACCTTCAACGAGCAGTGGCTGATGAACGTGGTACAAATGTACACAGGTTAGCGATGGGTGGTTCTCTTCAAACCCCTACTAAAACACGCTTTGCCCATCACATAGTAAGGGATGACTCACTTCTTGACACACCGCCAAGTAAAACTGCGTGGATGGTGTTCGCTGGACTTCTAGTTATCACAACATTTCTTACTGGACTCTACCTCACATCTGAAACTGGAGCTATTGTAGCGATATTGCTATTCATTATCATTGGGATTCCAGCGTGGTTACTTGGATTCTCAATTCCCGTCGTTGCCTGGTGGTCTTGGTGTACGAGGCGCCTTGGGCTTCATACAAGGCAACGTGAAGCGGAATCGTGGCTAGTAGCAGGAATGCTTTCAGCGATTCCGGCGCTAACAATCAACTCAATGCTATTTCCAATTGTTGCTGGGATTTTCTTTTCAGATTATGTCGTTCAATTACTCATACCAGTAGTATCTGCACCATTTGGTGAAGAAATATGCAAAGGCCTATTTGTGCTCGCATTCGCTTCATCTATAGATTCACCCAAGCGCGGATTCCAAGTTGGGTTCACTGTTGGCCTTGGATTTGCTATGCTTGAAAATCTAATCTACATTCTAACTTCTACATTCGGTGGTCCAATTGCATTTACCTTAACTGCGCTCGTGCGCGGAATAGGTTCGATTCCAGGTCACGCGTTTTGGACAGGACTTACAGGTACAGGCCTAGGCTGGTTCTTGATGAAAAGAAAATCAAAAGATGCGCAGAACGCGCGAATTCTAGACAGTATAACTGAACCCTCTGATGACCAGCAACTTGAGTGGAAACTACTTGACCCAAAAAGTGGTGAATTTGTTGGCTCGGAAAACTCAGAACAAGGTGTAGTGGCACCAGCAACTGAATTACTCGGAGAATTCCGTTTACCTCTTCTTGAACCATATACTGTACAGTATAGTAGAGCAAGGTTACCTATTCCTAAACACCCGTTGATTGGTTTAATTCTAGCCATCGTGGGACATGCATTCTGGAATGGTACGTTAACCGCTATTGAATTGATTGGAATTGCGGCAAAAATGAGCGATGGAGAAATATTTGCAATTTCCCTACTGTGGTCTGGATTACTAGTATGTGGTGTACTATTGCTTGGAAGAGAAATCATCCGCTCAGTCATCGCTTCTCCGGATTCCGTTTGAATTACGCGCGGTGTGCACTAACTTTCGCGCGAACGCGCGGCTCCAAGTTTTTTCAATAGTCACATTCTTGAACTGAACCCGTCGGCTGTGGTTTTAATTGAGGAGGAGTAATCGTTGGTAATTGGATACTTACTTGACGGCGTTGAAATCGCCGCCACTGATATCACCGAGATTGTCGGCGGCCTAGATGATACAAATCTGATCATTTCAATTTCACTGGTTGTTTTACTGACCGTCGTATCAAAGGCGCGCAACATCTTGGATGGCCCCGGTATTGCAACTGCAATCATTCTTGGTACCATAGTTGGTGTCTTAGGTCACTGGACTTGGTTAGTCATCCTTCTTGGCTTCCTTTCAGCCGGCTCTGCAGCTACCAAATGGCGATTAGAAGAGAAATTAGCAAAGGGATTTGCTGAATCAGAAGATGGACATCGAGAATGGTCTAATGTTGTTGCCAACGGCGGAGTACCAGGTATTATCGCAATCATTGCTTTCTACAACCAATCATGGGATGCAATGCTGCCAATTTATGGTGCGGCTATTGCTGTTGCAGCAGCAGACACATTTGCTAGTGAATTTGGATGTGTGGACCCACGTGTCCGAATGATTACCACAATGAAGAGTTGTGAGGCGGGCCTAAACGGCGGCTGGAGTCCTAATGGTCAGTTAGCAGCATTTCTAGGCGCTATAATTATCGCAATTCTAACTTGGTCCTTAGGATGGGTGCTACAAGGCGGGAGTACAACTGGAGCCATTCCTTTCATCGCCATAGTAACTCTTGTTGGTTGGCTCGGATGCCAAATAGACAGTGTCTTAGGTGCTACACTTGAAAATCGAGGGTTGATTGGTAAAGGCCAAGTTAACGCCCTCTCAATTGCTGGTGGTTCAATCATCGCATGGCAGTTGTTCACCACTCTAGGCTGGCCTGCTTAACAGCAGCAATCTTCCCCCTAGGAATTTCTCTGGTCATTATTGGGAAAATATACTAAGGCAAACTTATTTTATTCTAGTTCAGAACTTTCATCTGAGGTTTCAGTATTCTCGATTTTAATTTGGGTACGAGCCTTCGGTATTAGGATGACACCAGTAATAATTGAACCACCTACCACGAAAAGAAATTTCCAGACCAAGTCCCAAGATTTGATGGACCGCTTACATTTGTCCAGCCAATAGTTAGGTCATCACCTGGGGGTGATAGAGAACTAATTCGTTCTTGACCAAGCGGACCACCGACACCAATTGATGCCAAAAAGGCACTCGAGATAAGCAGAAGTGACAACATAAGCGCTGGCCGAATATGCGTGCCACTGGTTTGCATCAATATACCAACCTAGTTTGTAGTTGATGACAATTGCCCTCCCTGCCACTGGGTACAGAGCGCACCCACAGGGTGCGGGCAGGTTGAAGAGAGATAGCATACCACGCCGAACTAATGACTGCAGTTCAGCCTGCAAGCCGCTTTAGTAGCGTTTTGATTGTGCTTGCTCTGATTGCAGTCACCCTATCCGCTGTATCACCTGCGCCAGCAAGTGCTCAAGAATCGGGGAAATACTTTCCGACTGGCCCGGGACTAAATTGGACAATGCCAGACACGCACATGCTTTTTGTCAATGGTACTCAAGGCCAAGACACTGCCTACAACCTGAATCGTGAGTATCCGTATTTCACCGGTGAACCACTTTTCCGAACCTTCAATCTTGGAACTACGACAGTAATTGAAGTAGAGTCAGAACCAGCAGAAGAAACAGTTGTACTCTCTGGTGAGGCTGATGTTTTTGTTTACTCATCACTTGTCTCAGACAACCCTGGTTGTCTCTTTGAATCGATTGTACCTGGGGCTGGGGGAACCTCATTCACAATTTGGCTTGATGTTGGTACAACCAACGTAATCAATGGTGAAGAGACTGAAACTAAGGTGATGCAGGATGGATGGGAACAGGCTACTGAATTTTATGTCAATGGAACTTACAACAATGTCACTCTTGGAGAAGGAGATGTCATCACACTGACAATTGAGGTCGACCATGGTTGTTCGTCATCCCAAGGCAGAGTGTACTGGGACGCTTACCAATCTGCTACGAGGGCTGTACTTTCGGGTGAAATGTTACAACCAGAATTGGAAGCAAAGGCTGATGCAAATGGCATGGTAAGGGTTGAGTTCACACCAATTAGTCCATGGGGAAGTGAAGATTACGGTTGGCAATTCCTCGATATTATTGGGCCACTTGGTGGTTGGGAAGAAGCAAGGCATCTATCAACTAAACCTGCTGAAGACATTCATGTTGAGCATTTTGAGATACCTCATGGCAGTAGATTGGTGGAGGCAAATCGGACGGCATTAGTCTGGCTTTCAAATGCTACGCTACAACCAGGAAAATACATGATTGACGCTTGTTTTATTCTAACGGCTGGCGATTATAATGAAGATTGTGATTCTGAAGATTCTGACCACTTAGTTGCAGTTTACAGGTTTGAAGTGACATCTCAAGACAATGCAATCGCTGGGTCTGGATGGTTTTGGCTAGTATCAATATCAACGTTAATTGGATATCTTGGCCTACGACTGAAAAGCGGATTGTTACCTTGGCCGACATTAGTTCTCTTACTTGTTCTAGCACTTTCATCAATGGCTCCTGCTGCTTCACTGCCTTCACTAGAGTTTGGGGCTACAAGAGATGATTCATCTGCCCCAACCTTTTCGCTTCTCCAACACCCATCTACTGGCGAAAGTACAGTTTCCCTAAGCGACCTATTGTCCGGTCATGATGCTGTTGTTTTGGGGGTGTTCACCTCAGGTTCACCTAATGCCGAGCAACAAAAAAGGGATTTCGACAATGCTAGTGACCGACTCGGAGATTCTGTTGCTTTTGCACAAATAGCAACTGGGGAAGGCGTACAACCTACCGACCTTGACTATTACGCTGATTTACTCAATAAGAGTTGGCCGTTACTAATTGATGAATCAAAAGGTGATGTCGCAAATCAATTACCTACTGGAATTGCTGATGGTGTCATTATCGTTGATTCAGCTGGCTTTATCTCAACTTCATCATCCGGATCGATGTCAGACCAACGAATTGTTGAATCGGTTGAAAAAAGTATGAAAGGTTCGGACCAATCAATGCTCAATCTATTGAATCTCCTGATTCCAACACTCATTGCATTACCACTTCTCATTCTTGCGTTCCCAAGAAAACGAATGGATGTGCCTGACACACCACTCCCTCCTTTTGCTGGGGTTGGTGGCACAGTAATGGCGGCAAGCATTGGCTTTGCAATTTGGAGCATCCCGGTTGCACTTCTGTCACTGGTTGCCGGGGGAATCTGGTCCTTTGTAGAACTTTTATTGATGATATGGCTTGCTTGGCAAGGCCTTAGTCTAGCGATTCACAGTGAAGTACACGAAGTAAATTTCATCGCCTCTGAAGTTCATAAAAGAATGCCTGAGCCTTACCGTGAATGGAGATTAGGTCCAGACTTTACACGAGATGTGTTGCTGGGTCACTGGCTTGCTTGGCTGTCATGGTTTGCTTATCCGTTGATGATTCCTCAAGGTATTGGCTCAGTTGCTTCCGCTTCTCTCACTGGTCTAGTTTTGTCCCCTGTGATGTTAATTTTCCATTGCCTAGTTGCTGGCTTTGTGATTCTATTACTTCGGGCAATCGCCTCAATTGGCGGCCCATTTTCAAGACTACTCGGTTACCTTGGACATAGTGAGAGCCCACGCTTGTGGGGTTGTTTGCTAATTGGCATGGCTGTGTGGTGGTTCGTGTGGTTGTTGATAGGGCCTATCGGAAATGCACTTCTCACCTGATAGTTATTTTTTGTGAAACTAGGTGTTTTTCACATAAATTCTACGCGCCTGCGCGAGCGCGGGGAGTTAAGTGAAACTGTAAATAAAGTGAATTTAGGCGATATCATCAAGAACCCTGAAAATTAGGCTAGAGGTTAATGTTGACAAAATCAATTGTTTGGAGCCCTAGTAGAGTACGAATGCTGAATGAATGCCCCCGAAGGTATGTCCACTTTCATGTGGTAGGAAGTGGTGGATGGCCAGGAGGACCACGATCTAAAGTCCCAAAGGTTGCCCACGCGTGGCAACTTGGAAACAAAAGAAATCAAAATGACTTGATGTTACGAACCGTAAGTGAGGGCGTGAAGGACTGGATTTTGATGAAATACCGGGGCGAAGTATGGTCAGAAGGGCAAGCAAAAAATGAGATGACTTCGCGACTTCGGAATAATCTGAAAAATAGTAGTGGAGAAATTGATGATGACCTCGTCAACAAAATGATTGGTGAGGGATTCGGCCGAATCTCAGCCCTAGATAGAGCGCCGCTACTTTGCCAACTTAGCGGGAATCATGTAGATGAGTGGATGCCTCTCAATCGCTTAGAAGCGCATTGGGTTGGTAATTCTAGAGTTTATACCGTCCCAGATTTGATTGCAAGAATTGGAGAGAAGTGGCATTTGGTGCGACTTTCATCACAAATGTGGCGGCGTGTGCCTTCTGAAATTCAACAATTGGAATTGGGTGTGATGTTGAAATGGGCTCTTGGCGAACCAAGTCTACCAAATTCAGCTGACCAGTTTGTAATTCACCGAATCGGTTGGGTAAACCACCGTTGGCTGGGATGGAGAAAACATGGGAGTGCTGTTTGGAAAGATGCTAGTCAAGTGATGCTAGCACACGACTTGAAGGAATTGCGGTTCATTCACTCAGTGAATCAAGAAGATGTGGATTTGGATAAACAAGCGGCGAATGGGACGAAGAAAAATTGTGAAAATTGTGGATTTCGTAATGAGTGCCCTTCGTCTGCAATCACTCTGTAGTACAATTCGGATGATATCCAAATGAGCAAGATAATCTTGTTTTGCTTATCTAGAATATATTATTAGCAACTTCTCGTTGTGAAGTTATGTGTCATCATATTATCGCAAGACCATAAGTCCGGCTGGAGTTATTGGTAGTCTAATGTTATGTGGCTCGGTTTTGTTGCCTTATTTAGACCTCGGTATTTTGGGAAATATGACCGGTATAGATATGATTCAACTCTTCACTGAGGTTGTTGACGAATCCGGGGACACAACTGGAGGTGGCATTGACGAGGGTGGCGAAGGTATGGGAACCCTCGGATGGGCGATTTTCCTGTTTGCTATTTCCCCATTTATAAATTTATTTTTGGGTGGTTTATCATTTATTCTAGCCTTGTTTAAGGTTGGACTTAGAGGCGTAGGTGTGTTGCACCTTATTTTCTCGGGCGTCCTGCTCTTCACTACCGTCGCAAGTGAGACCGATGCTCTGATTGTGGAAGTGAGTATGATGGATGTTTGGGGCGTGGGAATCTGGGTTGCGATGGTTGGTGGATTGATATTAGTGTTTGACACCAACTCAGATGATTGATAACTTGACGACACTTTATGCCTCAATCTATTGTTACACAACTATTCTGCTAATATGGATAACTATAGTGAATTAGCCCACACATACAAGACGCCCGCTAGAACAATTATAACTGGAATCATCACTATGATAAACAATATCCATTGCAACGCCGTCATCGACGTTTTTGTATCCGTGGCAACGGTTTGTTGTCCATAAGGGGTCATTATGACTGTCTGGTGGGTATGTGTATTCCCGCCTGTTAGGAAGAGCAAACCAAGTAAAAGACAGCACCCACAGCATGTTATCGTGAATGGCTCCATGTTAATGGCTTAGGTTGGATGATATTGAATGTTACCAGCAATTTCAATATTCATTTGAGGTAAAATATTCATGCACCGGTTGTAATGAATAAATGGGTACTCATCCAACTCATCTTGATCATTGGTTCATGTTACTAATTCAATCTACTACCAATTCTAACGAATCCCTCGGAAGTTCGAAGAAGGGTTCCTTTCGGGGTTTTTTTGTTATTGCAATCCCATGTGCGCTGATGCATCCATAGGTTGCTCCACTATATTCGTAGACGATTTCTCCTTTGAGAAAATCTCTAGGAACCCAACTGTAATCTTTGCCGAGGACATCTTTGATCAAAATGTACTTTCTAACCATGTGTGTCCGAAGGGGTGTTGCATCTTAAATCAAAAGGAGGCCCCATTGATGAACATTATCATCAGGATGGCTGGAACAACCAAAAATACAACAATAATTGCAGTGCTAATTCCTTGGATTGAATTTTTTATTTCCATTAGAGCAACCAGTTGTTTCTCTTCATGTTTTAAATGTGGGAAATGAAACATACTACTACAATTATTACAATTTATTACCCCCACGAATTCAGATGGTGGTGATTGTATTTCCTTAGAGCAAAATGGGCATCGATGAACTGTCATGTTTTGTCTAGCGTCTAAATTATATTCTTCCATAAACCTCAATCCCACCGAAAGTCAATAAACATCTCTAATATTTTGAGTGAACAATTCTTTAAGAACTCCCGTTTTTCTCATATAACCATGACAATTACAACTGGAGCACTAGCAGCAGTAGTTAGTGCCATTGCAACAAGTGCAGCGGGCGCCATAATTGGTAATGTCGTTTCTGAAGACATATCCCGCAGACGTAACGAAAAACGCGAAAGCGAATAAAAGGCATCGGGGGAGTAATCCCCCGGTGCTGACTACCCACCATAACTAGCATCGAACTCATTTTCACAAGCAAAGAGAAAGCTCCAAATGCAGGATTGCTGACGCTTGTGCGTCTGAACCAGGATACTCTGTTTTATTCAACAGCACTACTCATTACTAGGCGAATAAACACCATCAGGAGCGTTTTGAGGCAACTTGTATTGTGCATCAGTTATCAGCGCGAATATCAGTGTATCCATACTCTCCAACAAATCTTTTGAGCACGGCTCCCATTCATTTGCAATCCCATCACATGTCGCAGTATCATTGAGAATACCCATGTTACTGACTTGAGCCCAGTACACATACTCTATTGCCATGCATTCGTAATCGCAAGTCTCGTCATCGTAGTGATACCATGCTTCTTCTGGATAACTAGAAGGGTGTGCAACAAATTGACCACCTCGGGCTTCATCCATCGCCTCGCTCATCAAGGAAGAATCAGGCTCAAGCCCAAAAGCATCGGGGTAAATGTAGACATGACCACGGTGATTGATTGTGTGCATTATTTCCTCAATGGTTGCATCAGAACCCCAGTACCCCGGTTGGGTAGGGTCAACTTCATCAGCGAATAACACTGCACTGACTCCTTGACCATGATATCCTTGTTCAAAATCATTGTATCCAGGTGACCCATCATAATTGAACATTGGAATTATTGCATTTACCTCTTGAAGTCTGGTGAGTAATGTAGCATCATCGGCCACCCCATCCTCGTCATTGTCGAGTAGTTCGCCAAGAACTGAGGCCGCGTGTAGGACCTGCGCATCAGTGAGTCCTGACTCTGCATAAACTCCCAAACCAAAGACTTCGACATACTTAGTGAAGCAACGCATTCCAGAATCATTGGGCTTAGGGTTTTCTTTGATTTCAAAGAAAGAGGAATTAGATCCTGTTTCATCATTTGAATTCTGAGATTGGTCACAATTGGTGCTTCCACCCCCACCCCCTGAATTTCCACCCGTCCATCCAAGACCTCCTTCATCAATTTTGAATACTTCTCTCAAATTGAAAGTTTGTTGACCATATTCTTCAGCGTTCAAATCAACCCATTCTTGAGCATAATCTACTGCGCTACCATCATGTTGCCAGTTTTCTTCTAACTCTAAGGCAACATCTTCGTACGTTAAGTCATCATAGTGATCATGATAGGCCCCAACCGCTGAGCCATATCCGAGTTCGTATTCAGCAACAAATGAATAAACTGCTGCTTGGAATGGGTCGTCTGGCCAATTTATGCTCTCTTCACCATCGTCCCAAATTTCACCGTCCCACTCAAACGGCAACAAAAACTCAATGAGTACAAAAGCACCGAGAATTATTCCGGCTAAAATGAATGCAAGTATGGCCCCTCTTCTTTTTTGGGGGGCAGGCACAATTGTACCAGGTGGTGCCGCCCAACTTCCAACTACTGTGGATTGGGGTGGCGAGTTTACTGAGGCCATGAGGTCCATGTATGCTTGAATTCAATCATGGCAATAAACACATTCCCAACATCGTTCATTTTTTCCCATTTTATTTTCTAATTAAATCTAGACGCTTGTGTGTCTGGATTAGAGAGATATTCTGAAGGACCTATGTGAAACTCATCAAATATCATGAATCCATTCCATCCATATCTGAATCCATTCCATCCATATCTGAATCCATGGATTGAGTATATCCCGATTGAGGAGAAGTAGCGTTGAACCACATGCTCATCTCATGTGCACTATCCCATAATCCAATTCTGGCAGAAATAATAGTATTGTTATCAATGAGTAATACGTGCGGGATAGGAGAAATTGATAAATTTTCGGATAATGACGGGGCGTGTAAAAATGGACGGTTTACCGAGCGATTCAGTTCATCTTCAATCATGAGTTGCCATTCAGTCATATTCGAGTGATCATTGCCTTCATATATGTTGAAAATTAGTAAATGATGTGGCATAATAGATTGGTCAAGTGCATCTATTGTCGGCTTGCAATGTGTGCACCAGGATGCTGAGAAATAAGCAACCCAACGCCCACTAGCATTTGCAGAAGATTCATTCCAATGAGTCCCGTTTTGATCTTCAAATTCAAAACTCGGGAATGCGCAACCAACATACCATTCAGGGATATTACCTTCACTACAAAGTTCAATTTCATCGGTAATCATTTCACTATCAGGTCCGATACAACCTGCTAGACTACCTAGAGAAAACAAAAGAGCGAGTAAATATGTGATTTTTTTGTCCATTACAAATCACCATTGGCCTGATGATTTACTTCATGTTCGTCTAATTTATCAACCTGTTGGATACTGGGAAGTCAGTCACAATTGTTCGATTCTTGGCAAACAAGAAGGGAATGCTACCCTCGTGTTTTAGGGGATTTGAACGGGTTTAAGTACGGACCCTTGTGAGTCATATCAGCTCCCCGGCTGTGTTTTACCTGAATTTTAGTACTCTAGAATTACATGTACAGAGGGGTGTGAACTAGGTCTGTTTCCATAAATTTAGAACAAACATGTGATTTTAGCCCCAAAACGAAAATCGAGCCTCTTATATAACCCCTCTCTCCTTGGCGTGATGATTACGGATTTGGGCTACAGAATTGGCTCAAATGCTACATGTAGGAGAGAGAAAAATGGATATGTTTCCAAGATTTGATGAAATAGCTAATAGAAAGATAACAGAACGGTGGGTGACATAATTGGCTGCCGAAGATGAATTCACAATCAATTTCGACATCAAAAAAGGAGAGGTCCACACCGATCTCAGAGAGTTCCAGCGAATCTATAGTGATACCGCCCCAATAAGTCGACCAAACCCCATCACGGTAATGATAGAGGCGCATCTGGGTGGCCCCAGTGATTGTGTGTCAAAATACTGGCCAGAGCAGCTTGGGAAGTTGATGCTACATACATTCGAGGGTTATTTGGCGCAACACTACAATCAGGAGAATATCGAAAACCCCTATCTCTCAGCCACATCTCACCAACCCCTAGAATTAGGCATAGCAATAGAGAATGATTTCGTTCTGGTCGAGGGGTTCCGTCTGTTGTCCCCGAAGGCAGGAGGAGTGAAACAGGCGAGACTAGTTATTTCACACATCGTGGACTCGGATGACGATCTTAGAATTGTAGTTAATTACCTCGCTGGGGATGAGACGTCAAAACGAGAAAGCGCCGAGCTCCTCGCGGAGTTGGTTGATTATGCATGGGAAAACAGTGTCCTCCGCGGGCGTGTCTTTAATATGGGTTTCAGGGTTCTAGACCGGGATTCACGTTCAGTCGAAGATCTCACTTTGGACGACAAAGCACGTAAAGCCATTGACTTCCATATAGTACGCTACATCGAAAAATTGGACCACCTTCGTGAAGCTGGCTTGACAACCAATCGAGGTGTAATTCTTTCCGGTCCACCAGGAACAGGAAAGACACTTGTCGTGAAAGATGTCATAGCTAAGACTTCGATGACCACCATCGTAATTACCAGCGCAATAAGGGCAACTCAACTGGTGAGTGAGGCATATAGGATCGCTCGAAAGCTAGCGCCAACATTAGTAATTCTTGAGGACATTGACGCTGCTGGGGGGATTTCTCGCCAACTTTGCGATCACCCGATTCTCGGTGAGGTGCTTCAAGCTCTCAACGGCATAGAATCTAATGAAGGGGTCATCACCTTAGCAACAACTAACTATGCTGAAAACTTAGATGAAGCACTACGGGATCGACCTGGCCGTTTTGATGTCGTAATCAAAATTGGCCTTCCCAATCCTAAAACCCGCCAGATTCTTCTCGAGCGCCTACTCTCTCGATATGAGGTGCAAGGGAAAATTGACCTTGATAAACTCGTAATACAAACGAAGGGTCTCACGGGAGCATGGATTGACGAACTAGTAAAAACTGCATTGCAGAACGCAATTATCTCGGATGGCCGTAGTTCAATCCGTCAAAGTGATTTGACGATGGCAGTAATAGATATCCGGAATCGAAGGGCCGAGGCGCATACCCCAACAGGACTTCTATACACCATGTCCAATTCCTCTTCTGACGATTTTTCCCCTGAGGTGTTCTAATTGGTGAGTGTCCAAGAGCGATTAAAAATCTTCAAAAATAACTCCTGGTCTGAAGGAGTTAGGGTTGAGGTGGCAAAGGAATTGCGCGATAAGGATGTCTCTGAAAAAGATACAAAAGGGATTGTCGATACTCTGATTGAAGTATTGCAAGACAATAAGACATCAGATAAGTTAAAAAAAACTTGTTTGAAGGTTCTTCCATCACATGCAACACTAGATAATGATGGTGTAGAATATTTAATATTACGTCTAACAGAAACTGGTGGCAAGATAACTCAGAATAAACTTACTCCGAGCCATCGCGGTTTTATGAAAAAACATTCTGCTAAGACACTTGTTGTTCCAGCTGCCTACGTATGGGAATACAAAGATGTACTCGATGCTCTCGATATGGTTCTTGACTCAAATCCTAGCTATAAAGAGAATATTATTGATGGCAGATCAATTCGAGACCACTATTATACCGCCGAAAGGAAACAAAAGCAATTCGAAGAAGAAGCCGAGGAAGAGGACGCAAGATTGGCAGAAGAGGAAGAGGAAGAGGAAGAGGAAGAGGAAGAGGAAGAGGAAGAGGAAGAGGAAGAGGAAGAGGAAGAGGAAGAGGAAGAGGAAGAGGAAGAGGAAGAGGAAGAGGAAGAGGAAGAGGAAGAGGGACCCGAATGCCCAGAATGTGGGGGTGAAATGGATAACCTTGGTGGTGATTTTGAGTATGATGATACGGAGGTATGGCAATGTTGTGGTGATAATTGTGATATTAAAGCCGAATATGATGATGATGAGGATTATAATAATTACAAAGAGATAACCGAGGTGTCAAACTCTTCTGAATCGTCCGCGTCCACTCTCAGTGTAGTTACTTGTCATCTTTGTAAAGGTAAAATTAATGTCCTGTATGGGTGTGAAGCTTTCTGCCGTAGATGTAAGATTACGTTGTCGTAGTGACGAAAAGAAATTGAGAGACATAATGTGAATTAATCCTTGTGCGTCTAAACCCGTTTCATCAGTTGAAGGTGATACTGTGCTCAATTTCAATCAAGAGCGAGGTTGGTCTTATTATGAGTCAGCGGTGTGAACGAATCGAAGAAGATGGCGAATTCAACCACCTCAGGTCAGTTTGGAGTCATGGCCGCAGTGATTTTGTTGCTCATCACGCCCCTACTTGCTGGTTGCTTGCACAGCGGTGGAAATACAGACATTCCCGAGTCAAATGAGAACTTGCTGTATGGTTGCACCGATTCATCCTCCTTGAATTATAATGCGTCTGCTGAGGTAAATGATACCTCTTGTCAATATGAAGTATTCACCGAACCTGTTGAGGAAGGGGAACCATCACCACCAATAGGTAACCAGACCGAACTTGAGGAGCAGGCTCAGGCAACAATTGACCTATGGGAAGGAGAAAGTAGATTGTTGTTAATCCTCGTCCATCCAACCGATTCAACTCCTGGGATGAGTGCTACAGAGGCTGAGTCGATAATGAGTGATGTCAACGACTGGTACGTCGAGGTATCGGGCGGCAAGGTATGGCTCAACTGGACCATCGCAGGTTGGTATGCCCTAGATGATGCTGGATATTTAATGCAGAAATCTTACCAAGCAGCCGCAGAGGAGGGGTATGATTTGACACAGTACGACCGTTTTGTGGTGGGATTACAGAATCTGACCACACGGAGCATGTCCACACAGGGGGTACAATTCTACAATGTCACAACTGATGATGGCACAGTGCAACTGCTGGCATCGCGTTGCGATGTCAAGCGCTTCGCTGATACTAACAGCACACGCAACACCCTAACTCACGAAATGGGTCACGGATTCGGCCTCTCGCACGCGAGGTTCAATGGTAGTGTACATGGTGATGTCGAGCAATATGGCAATCAATTTGACACCATGGGTTCCTCTTCGGCATGGCGTCATTTCGGTGCTGTCTACAAGCACCAGATGGGCTGGCTTGATGATGAGCAAGTTGAACTCGTTTCACAGAATGGAAATTACACCCTAAAGCCACTTGAAGGGGGAGAGGCCCATGCTCTACGCCTCTCAATTGGGATGGTTGAGGAGGAGATGAATGGTGAAACAATAATCGCTGAACATTTCTATTACCTTGAGGTTCGGGAGGTGCAGGAAACCGATTCTTCAAACAAGCCCGGACACACACAACTCGGCGTGCTGAATGGCGTCATCATCAACCATGCCGCTCCCCTGCAACAATACGGGTATCACAAATGGTTGGCCACTGCTCAGGATGCCACGCCTGAAACACCGACATCTAGCAGTGCTGATTTCCTATTGCCCCAAGGTCGTACCTTCAGCATTGATGAGGCTGATATCCACATCACCGCATTGAGCGTCACAGATGATGAGACAACTGTTCACATAGAATTCGGGAACGGTGTGAGTAATTCAGCACCGACGATATCTAGCGTTGAAGCAACTCCTATGGGGGATGGTTACCAGTTCAGTGTTGATGCAGAGGATGTTGACAATGATGACCTTGCAATCTTCTGGAATTTTGAGACCGGATTTGGCGATATTCATGCTCCTGAGCGAATCGGCTCGGGAAACCCTGTTGAACACACCTTTGCTGATAATGAAGGCAGGAGGGTGTCTGTGCTGGTATCAGATATGCATGGTAAGGAAACCACTAGCTGGGTTGACCTCAATGGCTATGTGAATCAGGCCCCACAAATCGCAGAAATGACGCCCACCTCAGTTGAGGAGGGGGTGTTTCAATTTGAAACTGAGATAGTTGATCAGCAGTTGTTATCTTATTTCTGGGACCTCGGAGATGGCACTACCTCAACTCTTCCCGAGCCTCTGCACGAGTATGCTGAAGATGGAAATTACACAGTCAATCTGATTGTCTCAGATGGGGAGTTCAATGCTACCGTGACTGGTTATGCAGACACCGCTGATACTGAGAACTCACCTCCTATCGCTGACGCAGGGCCAGATATCACTGCAACCCCAGGTCAAACCGTTTCTCTTGATGGCTCAGGCAGTAATGACCCTGACAATTACCCTCTAGCTTTTATTCGCTACTTCTGGTCCTCAACAGATGGAATTAACATACAGAATGTAGACGAAGCAGTTGCTTCGCTAGTGGCGCCCAATGAGGCAGGCACCTACATCATCCGCCTGCAGGTGAATGATGGTGCTGAAAGCAGAACTGATACTATGCTCCTCACCGTTTCTGATTAATGACAAGCAGAATCCTCAGGATTTTATTCCTCAATGGCTCGGTCAGATTTGGACTGTGTTTGGATTGAGCCCCCAAGTAGGTTCGCTAGCCGTTGCATCATTAAGATAGGGCAGAACATCTTGGAGCACTTTTGTAATGTTTACACACCATAATTCCTCGAACAAGGGTGATTCAGGCGTACCCAATTTGCCGGTCAGTTTTCCCCACATATTGACGATGCCTCGGGTGTTTTGACGCTCGTATTGGTACATCAAAGCCGTGGTCTGGATGAGTCCTTGAATACCGAGGATGTATCGCTGGTCAACCTCTCTCGCCTTGAGTGATTTCCACATTTCCTCCCAGTCCTCATGGGCGTGCCAGTAGCGACCTGTGTTGAACTCGGCAATGCCACCATCAAGCCACTCCTGTTCTTGTTCAGAGAGTTGGCATTTATCCGCCATGGTTTGGCCTTCACTAGTTTGCTTTCAAGTTACGCCTCGTAATCACCCTTTTTTGGTGAAAAGTTTGGCTTGTGCTGTTAGTATCAGGTGGTGTATACACCCCTCGGACTAATCTGAATCGAACATCACTCAAGCATGCCGGCGACCGAGTTGAAGCAACACGGCCACGCTCAACAGTAGAACCAAGACAACACCCAGAACGATGTTCACCATACCGATATTCTCTACGATTCCGGTTTTCTGTGGTGATTCAGATTCGATACCGCTTGAATCCTCATCGTCATCGTCATCAATGAATGTGAGTGGGTCATCATCTGCTGGAGGTTCCGGTGGCGGAGGATACACACACGAGTTATCATCCACAGTCGCATTCTCATCGTAATTGGTGGCTGTTGCATTCATGCATCCTAGAACGGGTGGTGGCGGATATACGCATGAGCCGTCGTCCACAGTCGCATTATCATCGTAGTTGGTGGCTGTTGCATTCATGCAACCTAGAACGGGTGGTGGCGGATATACGCATGAGCCGTCGTCCACAGTCGCATTCTCATCGTAGTTGCTGGCTGTTACATTCATGCAACCTAGAACGGGTGGTGGCGGATACACACACGAGCCATCATCCACAGTTGCGTTCTCAGCGTAATTGGTAGCACCGGAATCCATGCAACCCGGCACCGGTGGCGGAGGATATTCGCACGAACCGTCGTCCACAGTTGCGTTCTCAGCGTAATTGGTCGCTTCGGGATCCATGCAACCCGGTACCGGTGGTGGCGGATACTCACATGAGCCATCATCAACCGTTGCGTTCTCGTTGTAGTTGGTCGCGTTGACATCAGTACATCCCTCAATCTCCACCGGCTGGTTGAATGACCAGTTGAATGCGGCGTTGATTAACGAACCATCAGTGAATGTAGGGCCGTGGCCGACTCCAGATAACTTCCAATGTGTTACCCTGTTCCCCTGCGCACAATCTAGGTGTTGAAGTTGAGTTGTTTCATTGTTACCATCTCCACCCACCAGATCCATTGTGCCCATCTGGGTTGATGTGCTATCACACCCGGAGCGGTCGGCCCAGTATACAGCACCACCAGGGGAAGAGGCGTAGGACTCACCCCAGATCTGTCCACCGTTGTAATCAATGGTACCGTCATTGGTTCCGTGGACGTTGACAATATTCGGATATCCGGTAAGATCGCAATCGCTGAAGTCTCCATATGTGGCGCCGGCGAAATTGATGATGGTGTGCAGTATATTCCCAGCATCACACGCCATCCTGTGCGACATGAAGCCGCCGTTCGAGTGGCCGATGAGCATCACTCGATTCTGGTCCGCTCCATGATCTGATATTGCAGTAGTAATGAGTGATGAGAGGTAACTCACGTCATCGATGTTCTGATTGTAGAAATCGCAGCAAGCTGGGGTACCGTTCCAGAAGTAATAGCCGTCAGGGTTCTCAGTTCCGTACGGGGTTAGAAGCAGATGCCTGTTGTCATCGACACTGTTGACTCCTTGGAAATAGTCGTACACATACCCTGGATATTCGGAAAATCCATGCAAGGCAACGACTAGCGGTAGTGTTTCATTCACTCCTATATCTCCAGGAATCCTCAACTCCGCCTGCCTGTCTGAGGGGCCGATTGATACCACGGTTTGTCCGGATTGGCGCGCCTGTGTGTCTGTATCATGGTCCTCAATATCAAGTGCGTTGGGCGTAGAGAACGACAGTATGCTGAGCAGCATCAAAATGGGCAGCAGCACCTTCAGACGATGGGTTAGCATTGACACCGCCTGATGCTATGAAGGTGTCAATGTTCCGACAACTCGTGATTTCTATTTTAGAGCAGACCCTTGTGCATCTATTCTTCTTCGAGAATACGTTCCACTTCTTCGCCAGCACCAAACAATGATGCAATCAGAGCTGAAATCCATCCCGGCACAAACGGATTATGCTATGAAGTCGTAGATTAATCCTTGTGTGTCTACAATCATTCTTCTTCGTCCTCTTTAGTTGGTCTACTAAAATACCAAATGGCAATCACTGCCACTAGAGAGCCGAGCATGTTGGAAATTAAATCCAAGCTCGTGTTGACATAACCACCGAGATCAATCTCAGCGAGCATCATCGTTGGTGGGAATTCAATGATTTCGTTGAGAGAACCCAATCCCATTCCAGCAGCCCAGCACAATAGCAACATTCCGAAAGTAGGTTGCAGGGTTGCGCCTGCTCTCTTGAATCCCACAGCCAGCCCCTGCCAACAGACCCAGGTCGTGACACCAAAACCGTAGGCGTGCACGATATTGTCGTACTTCAGATAGTCAGGAATCAACCACCAACTATAGAGAACTTGGATGTCACCTTCAATCGGCCATGTTGCCGGAACCGGAATTAGACCCCCTGCCATGTGTATTACGCACCAACCTGAAAGCGCCCAAATCGTGGCATTGTTCAATCTCACATTATTATGGATGTATCCAAGAATGACAAACACGACACCCATCATTATCGCGTTCACGAAGAACCAGTCGTTACCGCTAGAAAGTGAGATTATTACCGCGCCCAAAAGAAATGTGATGGTTAGCCCGCTTGCGGCCTTCACCTGAGGATTCCAAAAAGGTTCATCATGCTCATATTCTTTCCAAAACTTGGTCATTCCCACTCTTATTTACCTCCCGCTTTGCTAGATTGCACAACCCAATGAAGCAACTAGTTTTGGGCGGCCATTGTGGCATGGCAGGGGATATTGATGGAATCAGTTTTCCCATCAAGCAAGAACTGGTGAATCACCTTCAGCGATTGGCAAATCAAGCGCTTCGATTTCATTGCGCTCAATCCAAGCTTCTTCTTCAGCAGGAACGTCGGTATCAGCAAAAATTGCTTCAACAGGACATTCTGGAATACAAGCACCACAATCAATGCACTCATCAGCGTCGATTACGAGGTAAGTCTCTGCTTCTCTAAATGCTTCAACAGGGCAAACTGCTACACATTCTTGGTACTTCGCGTCAACGCATGCGGTGGTTACTACGTGAGTCATCGTAATTCCTCTCAACCTTTGGTGCAGGCCCCTCTTCTATGAAGTTAATCATTAGCCCCGTCAAGGTTTGGGATTTCTGGTAGGTTCTTCTTAGTCGCGATTTCAGCCGCCTCAATCAACAAACGGCGTGCTACTTCTTCTACAACGTCGCCAGGGTAAACCTCAAGTTTCATCCTTCCTTTTACACTTTCACAGGGTTCGCGCGGGCTAGTGAGAGTTGGATTCCCACATACCAAGTCGTCTAACTTTAGTCTCAGATGTAGCCAGTTTTCGTCATCAATTCGACCTTCAATACTTGTTGAGAGTTTTTCAAGTAATATTTTGCCTAAACGTGGTAAAGATCGGCGGGCTTCAGACTTTTTCTTCGCCTCAGCGTGAACGATATACATCGGCGTGTTGTGGTATGATTGGGTTTTTTCAACTGCTACGAATTCCTCATCGCCAATTAACCAAGCCAAGGAATCTGCAATTACATCAATATCGCTGACACCTGATGCGTGAACTGTCCACTCAAGGCGGTGGATAGGAAGTGTCATTGTGTTGGGCCGGCGCGATAAGATAAATGACAATGCCGGCCTATTTTGCAAATATTGATTGAAAGTTGATAGTAAGGATTTTATCAGAAAATAGTCCATCTACAGAATGGATACTTGTTTTCCCACCCTATGGGTGAGCCGGCCCGTTCAAATACTTCTTGAAAGTCGGCGGGATGCTAATGGGGTAGCCCCCGTAAGACCACAGGTGTTTGATAATGGCCGCAAAAGGAGCAAAAGCACGCGCAGCAGCAAGAAAACAGAAAGATAAGTGGAAGTCAAAGCGGTGGTTCACCATCCGAGCACCTCGACAACCCTGGCAATTCAAGGTCATTGGAGAAACACTTGGGGAAACCCCAGAACATTTGATTGGTAGAATATATGAGACTACCCAAAATGACGTTGATGGCGACTTTTCAAAGATGCACGTCAAACTCCGATTCCGTGTAATTGACACCCGTGGCGAAGATGCTCTAACCGAGTATATTGGACACGCTCTTCAGAGTGATTACGTGCGCCGTCAAATCCGCAGAATGAGCGGAAAGGTGGATGATGTAGTGGATTGCGTAACTGCTGATGGGTATTACATCCGAGTAAAGCCAGTTGTAGTTGCAACCAACCGCATCAAGACAAGTCAGAAAAGCCAGATGCGAAAATTGATGCGAGACACTTTGCTTCAGTTTACTGCTCGTTCTACTTGGTTAGAAGTTCAGAATTCACTTCTAAGTGGGGCTGTTGAAACCTCACTTATTGATGCAATAAAGACTATTCAACCAACAAGAACCGTTATGATTCGTAAGGTACAGTTGGTTCAGTCGGGAGTAATTGTTGAAGATGGACCAACTCTTGATGAGATTCACGAAGAAGAAAAACTCGCTAATGCTGAGAAAGCAGCCAAGAAAGAAGCGGCTCTTGAGAAAGCAATGGCTGGTGAAGACGAAGATGACAGTTCGGAAGATGAAGAAGAATCCTCAGAGGATTCCGATGATTCAGAGCCGGCTGAAGATTCAGAGGCCGACGTTGAGCCTAAGGACTCAAGCGATGATTCTGATGACGGAGCTGACGAACAAGACCTTTCATCTCTAAAGGTAGCAGAACTCAAAGAACTCCTCAAGGCAGCAGGAAAGGCTGTCAGCGGAAAGAAAGCAGACCTAATTGCAAGACTTAGTGAGTGAGGTGATGTTGGATGAATCGTATCGCCGTTATCGGCGGTACTGGCATGAAGCAACTAGTTGCTGATGCTGATTTTGGCAACACAGGTTATGTATCAACGACCGATTCACTGGTTGCACAAACCGATTATGGTGATGTGCCTCTTGAGGTAATGACTCTCAATGGCGGGCTGCGCCCGCTGCGGCTAGCCCAGTCTGCGTTGGATGAAGTTAAGATTTTCATCGTTCACCGTCACCACGGAGATGGCAAAACAACGCCGCCTCACTTGATTAATTATCACGCCAATGTGAAGGCGGCACAAGCCTGTAATCCTGATGTAATAGTTTCAATCCAGTCGGTCGGAGCGATAGACCCACATTTCCCCCC
>Ga0209501_10001999_pt1 | contig 21820 bp, 19 predicted proteins | sample ArcticOcean_MG_C_4_FD_187434 | JGI IMG/M metagenome (GOLD analysis project Ga0209501, IMG submission 187434) | Marine microbial communities from western Arctic Ocean - ArcticOcean_MG_CB4_134 (SPAdes) (version 2) | ecosystem: Environmental > Aquatic > Marine > Oceanic | place: Arctic Ocean...
TTGCTGCAACCCTAAGTAATGCATCCACATGTCGGGGAGCAAGTTTTGCAGTGGTCTTGAAATCTGCCAAAGCGCTGTCTGCTTCACCCATCTCAAGATACAACATTGCTCTCTGATAATACCCTTCTGGATATTCTGGATTGAGGTTTAGTGCATTGTTTAGAGGCTGGAAGGCCTCGTCAGCTCTTCCCTGAGCGAGTAGGCACGAACCAAGCCTAGTGAGGGCCACTTCATTCTCCGGTTGTTCTTGGAGAACTGCGCGAATCTCTCTTTCCGCCTCATCAAATATACCGTGTTGAATTAGTGCCTCACCACGCCTTAGTTTAGCAAGCAGTAGGTTGGGGTAAGTCATGAGTAGCCAGTCACAATCGTCCAGTGCAGTTTGCACATCCTCAGCTAACAAATGTAGGGTGATTCGGTTGAGTCTAGCCCTAACATGGTGAGGGTTTACCATCAATACCTCGTTAAACCTATCAAGTGCTTCTGAGAGAACACCTCTCTTAGCAGCCACTAATCCCTTTACATACGGGATTACAAGTGATTTTGATTCTGTGATATCCGCCTCATCAATTAATCGAGCAGCATCATCAATTCGACCTTCATCCACTGCAATTAGGCTCTCTTCAGCAGCAATCATTGGGTCATCCATCAAACGACGAGACCTATTGAGTGAGATTTTTGCCTCATCAATATCGCCTGCAAGACGCTGACAACGACCAAGACAAAGCCATGCTAGGCCACATTCTCTATCCGATTCTAATGCCTCTCTAAATGTGGCTTCAGCGGCAGATAAAATATCTGTGTCAGCATGACCTGCATCCCTGTTTGCATCATAGTCTGCAAGTAGGAGCCTACCCTTCTGAATATGTAGTTCTGGACCACCCCAATTTGGTGCATCTTCTATCACTGCCCATGCTTCCTCTCTTCGACCGTTGAATGTGTGCATCTGAGAGATTTCTGAGCGAATTATTGAGTTTGATGGGTCTTTTTCAAGAACTGATTCCAACCACTCTGCTGAATCATCAGCTCGACCACTTCGTTCCAATAATTCTGCTTTGAGGAGAATCATATCTGTTCCTCCAGCATCAAGGGCACAAGCGTGAACTGCCGCCTTGAGTGCATCTGCTAAACGCTTGGGATCACTACACAATAGTTGTGCCAATAGAGCCCACGCCTCGCCGCTTTGCCTGCCCCCTGCAAGTTCTAATCCCGATTCCACAGAATCAATTGCCAACATTGGTTCTTCGCGACGGCGATGAATTCTTGCCTTCAATAGATATTGGTCAATCGTTGGGTTCTGCTCTATTGCCGCTTCAACAGCAGCAAGGGAATGGTCTGAAGAATCACCTTGTAATCTCTCTTTTAATCCGGAAACAAAACTATGGTCAGCAGGAGTTGCTTTGCCTAGGGCCTCCAAGCGTTGTACATTACGCTCTGCGGTCTCTGGTCGCAGTACCGAAAGACGACGTAGTAGTTCAACATCATCTGGGAGTTGTGATAATTGCTCATCAACCCAATGTGCCTCTTCTTCAATATCTGCCGAATCTTTGGCTAATATTGCAAGGCATCGCATTGAAGCTAAGTTTCCTGGAGCGAGGTTACTGGCGACTTCCTTGTAACACGCTCTTGCCCAAGCATCCTCTCCCAACTCGTGGGCTATCTCACCTAAACGACGGGCCTCCAAAGCAGTAAGACCTAGGTTCTTGGGTCCGTGAATATCTAACTCAGTGAACAAATCGAACAAACGGTTTGCTAATGCCATAACTCCTGAATCTGGCTTCCCCTCTGCTTGAGTGAAATCACCATCCGTCGCGTGAGTTGCCAACATTCCTCTAATTGCTACCAACAATTGTTCTGCTGCTTCTCTAATACTTGGTGAACCAACTTCTGAATCTAGTGATGCCTCCAATCCGCTGATTGAATTATGTGCCGAAATCAAGCCTTTCAACTTTGGTTGAGTGTGGATTAATGCGGTGCAATCATCTGATAGTCTACCGACTTCATCAATTAACAACATCATCTGTGTTGCCTGCCCTGCCCGTTCCGCAGCGGCATCTCGGCTATACCTTCGGAAATGGCCATCAACTTGAATCATCCAGAAAATGATGCCTCCGCCAAGTAGTGTTCCGAACAAGGTCAACCCAATTTCAAGCGGTGTCATAGACACCTTAGCCTACTGATTGCCTACTTGATGTTGACCCTCACTCTCCCGTAGGGAGAGCGATTTTACCACCCTCTGCAATTTTCCGAAATACATCATTATCATGACTAAAGAAGGGAAAAATTGGCGTTTTTTGGGGTTTGAGTTTGAAAGTAGTCGTGAGATGAATTATCTCAACCTAAGAATTACTAACAAGAGAAATTTAACCCTGTTCTTTTACTATTTGACCCATAAGGGTCAAGGGAACTATTGACAACCAACAGCGCACTCGCTGTAACGGGGATACCTCTTGGAGAGTGGTGACTTGCTAGCCGAGCGTAGACAACGCTGGAGTAATCAAGGCTTTGACGCTGATGCGATTACCTCCCATCTAGAAAATGTCGGAGGTAATATTTCAGAATCGGTTATCAGGCTTGAAAACGCAATGATAACGGCACTTTCACTACGCCGAAAAGTTGCTACCTGGCCAACTCAATGGCCAGAGAGAGAAGAACTATTGGAAATTCTCAAAAACCCAACAAACTTGGAAGCGGGGCAAAGAAAATGGCGCGATGTAATCAGCAAAAGAAGACCATGGGTTTTCACGGCAAAAGATTCTGAGAATAGTTGGTCTAGAGAAGGGAGAAGTAACGAATTAAACCAATGGCTTGAACGATTAGAAACGATTGATGAATCAATGACACCGTACTCAAACGATGTTATTTCAGCGATTGAAAATGTTGTCGCTACCGACCAGATGGAGGAGGTTGTTTCAAATTTAGAACAACGTCAAATTAGGCGTACAAGAATCCTTGAAGAAATGGTTGAACATTTACGTCAAGAAAGGGGTTGGGCTCTGACTGCACTAAGTGGTAATTTACAGCAAAGGTATGGTGAAGTAGATCGCATCCAAGAGATGGATACTACTCTGGGAAATATTGAGGAGGTTGTTGATGAAGTGATTACAATATTTGACGCTGCTGAGGCAAGGAATTTACTTGATAAAGCCTCATTAGCACAGAAAATGGAAGATTCGGCCCGGTTAAAAACAATTCAAGAAAATGCCGAACAGGCGGCTACAGACTATGCCAGCAGACTAACAATTATTTCAGCATGGCTTGAAAAACTTCGAGCAAGGGGTTTGCATATCAATGCACCAACACAGCCACAGCCGTCTGACCTTCTAAGCCTTGAAGAACGGTTTGAGGATATTGAAAAGAAGGTTGCAAGATTGAATGATTCTTGGCTAAAACTTGATTCGTTGTTGACTCTTTTTCCCGAACGCGCGGGGGATGCAATTGCTTTACAAGGACAAGTAGACAGGGTTGAAAGTGTTGAAAATTTGCTTGGAATTCTTGAAACCAAGAGAGATGAGAGAGAACAACAATCACTGGCTAGATTGAATTCGTGGCGTGAATCTGGATTTGAGGTGCAACCTCTTGAAACATTGCTCAATAATCGCCCCAGGACTGCTTGGTTAGCAATTGATGAACATGCTAAAAAAATCCAGGTATGCAAACAGATATTATCAACTGTTGAAAGCATTGATATTTCCTTTGATGGTGCTGATGATGTTGATGATTGGCGTACTAGAATTACTTCAATTGATGTTGATTCTGATGATTATGAATTAATTCAAGAAGGAGTTACTAAGAGACTACGACGCAATCGTTGGCATCGTGAAAAATTAGATTCTGCCCGAGTTACAATGGCAACATTGTGGCCAGCAGAAATAAATCCCCACGACCTTACATTATCTGAATATGAAGAAGTTATTATGGGTTTGGAATCAGGTGAAAGTGTTGCCAAGATTGCTTTTGATTCTACTGAAAACAGAGTTGATAGATTGTTGTCCGCAACTATTGCAGAACTCGATATGTGGAGGCAGGAAGGATGGGATGTTTCTGCGCTTGATGAATTAATTGAAAGAGACCATGTTGAATTATGGGTCCAATTACCTAATTTAAGAGAGGCTATTTCTAACCATGGTTATTTGATTGAAAGATTGTTAAGACTGCCATTTGAGCGTGATGAAAATTTGTTACGAGAAGTGACCGAAAACTCAGCTCGGCCCGAGCAGTTAACTAGGCTCAATGACTCAATTCCTGAACTAGCAAAGCGCCTCTCTGCTTTACCTGTAAAAAACCCTAGGAACGTTACTCTTTTCACTCCTTCACCACCACAAGTATTCGCTAAATTGCATCCAATAAAACCCATTCTCCAACCTGTTGTTGAGTCTGAAAAGCCTGCCAAGATAGAGGTTGCTGAACCGATTGAAACGCTGCGAACAGATGCCGCTGAAGTAATTTCTAAACCTGCTACTGTTCCATTAGATTCAACTTTGGCTACAGAAGATGAGGATTCTATTATTCCATCGCCAAATATACCTACAGTGATATGGGATGATGGGGAAATTAATGTGCAAAGCCCATTGGGTTTAGATGATTCAACTTGGGGTGAATTGCGACAAAAAATTGGCGCACCATTGAGCGCTGCACCAAGAGATGTACGGGTTCAACGATTAGCAAGATTATGTGAACTGTTAAAACCAAATAATGGTGAACAAAGTGAAACTGAATTAAGATTAATATCTAGGTTAGACAAGGTCGCTGAACAGTTACAACATTGGACCATTCAGCGGCTAGAAATGAGACATTGCTCGGCAGAAGGAAAATTAGCAGACACCTCAAAACGACTGGCTGAGAAGTTGGATGAAATTCCTGGGCCTGGGTTCAATTTACCTCGGGGTCTTGATGATTCTAAATTACCAGATGTTGGTGACATTGATGCCATCTCAGAACAAGTGGCGCGATTAGAAGCAACTGCAAAACTACCACTTGCTAGAATGAAGGATGTTGCTAATGTACATGCTTGAATGATTTTACTCACTCAAATCTTGGAGTAAATCAATCGCTTCATCACTACTGATTGAATCTTCCCGTGGCGCCGCTTCAACTTCGTAACTGCTAGGCTCCTTAGCAATTTTCGGAGCGAACGGGTCTGGTGCCGTTTTCGACATTCCAATTGGTGGGGGGGGTGGGGGCATACCATCCTCCGCTATTCCGGGTTGCACAACTTGAGGGGGCTCTGGTGGTGGTGGAGGTAGTGCTTGTGTTTGTGGGGGGGCTGGTGCCGGTGGTGCCGGTGGTGCCGGTGGTGCTGGTGGTGCTGGTGGTGCAGGTTGTGGTGTCACGACTTTCCTTACTGGTGGAGGAGGAGGTGGAAGTTGTTGGGTCGGGGGTGATTGGCTTGGCGATGGCTTCTCATCAACCATCTCCATTGGCGTTGGAGGGGGGGTTGGGGCAGGTGGAATAACCACCTCTGCTTCTTCCGGTGCTTCTTCCAATTTTGGCTTTGGTTCTGATTCTACTACTTGTTCTTCCAGTGCCTCTTCTTCGGGTATTGTAACTTGAGTTGATGGGGGTGTGGCTTTGATTTCAGTCATTTGAGCCGGTGCCGTATCATTGTTTAGGAGCGGCTCAGGTTCCGGCAAAACCACAACAGGTGTTGGTGGGACTGCCTTTGCAAGTTCAGCAGCCGCCGCAACCTCTTGATCCGCTTTGATTTTAGCTTCTCTGTTTTCTTCTATTTCGGCTGCTTTTGCTTCAACATTACTTCCATCTAATTGTTCACCACTAAGCATTTTTTGCATCGTTAAATCAATTTCATCCATACTGAAATTCATTAATTCACGATTAGAACCAAACCTGTATAGAAGCAAGTGGTGGCGACCGGCGTTGGTCTCAAAAATCAATAATTCAGGGTCAAATAATTGGGCTAATGAGAGTAATGCGCCAGTCAAGAACAAAAATGAGCCAAAACTGGGTGTAAGTATCAACAAAATAACACCTATCGCGGTTATCGCCCACCACGCGTATTTCCCGCTATCAAGCCAATCAAAGCGATGATGAGTAAAACCAGTGAATGCGGTTTTCTGAGTAATGAATCGGTCTTCAATTACCACTTCGCCATTGTCTTTTTTAGCACATACCAAACGAAGTAGTTTACCATCTTCAACAATGGAAATGGTTTGATTTCCCATCGTATTTTCGCGCAGAACATACTCTCTATCCGTAGATTCAGATGTTAGTGTACGGGCGCCCTGGCCTGGGGCTCGGATGTTAGTACTGGATGATTGTACTCCTCCACCATTGTACAAAGTATACCCACCAGCGGCCGCTGCCAAAACAATACTGACAATAGTTATCCAAGCGCTATATCCTAGACTAGCATCACCTGCATCGCCTTCTGGTAACATTATCTTCCAAGCAATAATGCCTACAAGAATGAGTCCAGCACCTCCAAATGGATAAAACTGAGAATAAGGAAGCATCGTTCCACGCATACTCAGGAATGAAGCGATAAGAGTGGTTAACATTACGAGAACACCGACAGAGATGAGAATCATTCCAGTAAATCCGGCCCTTGCCAAATCTCCTAATTCGCCACAACTTTTCTCTGTTTCAGATGATGATAATTCAAACTCATCCGCACTTGATGTGCAATTATCATATGCACCACCCAAATCATCTTCGATAGTGGTGCAATCATCATCTATACAAAGTGTCGATGTTACATCATCCAAACCCATTTCAACCTCGACAGACACCGTCGTGCCGGAAATCTCTTCAGATTCCTCTTGCACTGCCCAAGCATCTGTTAACACCCCAAAAGTCGCTAGAAGTATAGCCGCCAAAATAAGGCCTATACTCACCCAAACAGCATAGTTAGGGGCATCTTGGCTAGGTGTTGTATTGTAGTGATTATGCACTACAACGCCGGAGTGTACATCTCCCCCAACCACACTATCCTGCATTGCAAGCGCTTGAGGTGGTGAAGCGGGTGCACCGTCTTGGGCTTGCATTGCTGCGCCATACGCTGCCCCTCTTATGAAAGAAGCGTGCCGAGTTGAGGTGCTGTTTTACTCAGAAATCAGATGTTGCGTATACTACCATATCTTCTGGTGCCGTTGCCTTACCATCCTTCTTCGGTACAATCACAATTTTGATTGCACTCTCAGCCACCATTTCCATTAATTTTGCAGACCACGTTGTCTTGATGACAAGAGCCTGGGCGCCTTCAGTTTCCCCTGCTTGGGTAATTGTGTCTTTGACACTAGCCGCATCAGAAACTGAACCATCCTCTAGAATGATAACTGCTTGATTCGCCTTCTTGGGCATGTTTCCAGCCCATTCTTTTACTTCATCGGGAATTTCTATTGCCTTTGAAGAATCATTGATTTCTCCTTCGGTTTTTTCAATTTTAGAAATAACGCGTTTTGCAGGCTCTGCTTGACCTAGATGCTTACCTATTACCTTCTTTTCCAAATGTTCAACTTCTCGGCTTTCTGGTGCAAATGCAATGTGAGTTAGTTTGTCACCAAGTACTCCGGCTAACTCTAATGCAATCATTCGGCCACCACGGTCACCATCTAAGAATGCCTTAACCATTGATTTATTCTCTACTAATTCAACCAATGATGTATCAATCCCGGCACCCATTACTGCTATCACATTCTTGATTCCACAAGATGCTAAATTAAGCACATCATTACGGCCTTCAACAATAATCAAGGCATCTGATTCCTCTACATTGGGACCACAAGTCATGCCTGTGTCTTTGTAAGTACTAACTTCGCTAGTGGTTAATACACTACGAACTTCATCAATCAAATTATCTGCTTCTGTGTCACGTTGCCTAACGATATCAAGAAGAATATCCTTCGCACGGTCAACCATCGAAGATCGCTTGGAAGAGCGGATATTAGATATCTCTAGCACCTTCAATTGTGAAGCCGCCGGTCCAATCCTTTCGATTGTTTCAAGAGCAGCGCCAATAATTGCGCTCTCTACGTTCTCAAGAGAGGATGGGATTTGAATTACCCCGCTAACTTTCCCCTTAATGCTGTCTAGATCGACATCGATATGACCGATGCGTCCTGAACGCTGTAATTTTCTCAAATCGAGTGCTTCTGGCATTAAACCCTCTGTTTGCCCAAAAATCGCCCCGATGATGTCTTTTCTACGAGCTTGGCCATCAAGTTTGACGCTGACTCTAATCATGTATTTTGCATTTCCTGATTCTTTCATTTTTCTCAGTCCTTAGGTATATCCTGCACCGCCACTGGGGCCGGTTTTCTCGGAATCGAGCGTCTGTGCGCCCGGTGATTGGGACAGGTGAACCTGTAAATTGGCCGAACTACCCTTCCTTCAAGAACCCACCGGACCTCTAGTCAAAGTGAAAAGGTGAAGCCGACGTGGTCACATTATGCCTGTAGGCGAAGGACCGGCACGAACTCGCGAGGTTTACGCCACTGTGATTGACGTTCTTCTAAGAGATGGGGTTCTTACTCAGGAGGAACAACGGTTAGCCACTAAATTAGCAATTCTTCTTTTTAAGACAGGAAATGACTTGAAAACACTACCAGGTGAAATTTACAATTCGGTGATTGCGGGTGATGTTGTAGATGGTGGTGAAATCATCAATAAAGACAGGAGGTTACAAATCTATGAGGAAATGTTTGAAATCGCTTTTCTTAACGCCTCATTAAGTCATGATGAAATGGCGGTGATTGCAATACTGCGCTCTAGTTTACTAATTACAGACAAGGAACACCAACTCGCTATTGAGATAGTGAAAGGCACCTTAGAAGAAAGTGATGACCCTAAACTACTTCAGAAAGTCAAAGATGAATTAGGAGGCGTGATTGACCTCGTTGGTGGCATGTTTGAATCTCTTCGCCCAAAACGTTGAGGTAAGGAATTTACCAGAATATTGCCTAAACAGCCAAAATGAAGATGAGGTAGGGCTGAGTACGGTGAAGCATGCGTTTTCTTGAGCCAGAAGACCCGATTGCGTTGGCGGCTCTAGAATATCTGTTGCATCGAGATGCTACTGATGTGCAAAAATTGCTAGAATGGTTGCCTTCTGCACAAACTAAGCGGGACCGATTAGCAATTTTACAACGGGCGAATAGTTTGATGCAAGAATTAGAATATGCTGTCAACCGAATTGCCGAGGTTGAATGAATGGTGAAGCAAACTATCGCAGATGGGGCAATCATACTCGCTGGTGGCCCCTCAAGTAGAATGGGAGAGCCGAAGGCACTGGTTGAGGTAGAAGGAGAGGCAATGCTTCTTCGGGTTGTGAAGGCGCTGCAAATTTCTGGCTTCCCTGAAGCGATTATCTCATTCAAGAACCAAGAACAAGCTACTGCAGTCATTAGCACTCTGAAGCAAAAGCCGCAAAAATGGCCGCCAGTTAATGGAGATGAGGGATTAGCAGTCAGAATAGTGTTTGATAACGATTTGAATCAGAATCAAAATTCTGCGGTCAGAGGAATGAGTGGAGCGGTCATCCTCGCTCACCAACTAGGATGGCAGACTGTGCAAATCGTTCCTTGTGATGTGCCATTCATTGATTCGCGCCTGTTTGTACTTCTGTATAGTAACTTGACTAGGCGCTGGAATTGCGCGGTTGCTAGGTCTGAATCTGGTATTGAGCCGTTGTTGTTCTGCGCCAAAACCGAAGCACTCAATGACGCCCTCAGCGATATGAATATGGCAGCACACCAAGTAGTATCGAAGATGGGTTCGGTCGAGATTGGGCCGGCTGCTTGGAGGGCTGCTGGAATCACAAATCGCTGTTTTACGAATGTTAATTCAAAAGAGGATCTAAAATTCCTCAATTGATTTGGAACCGGCTGCCCTTAGAAAATACCCTGCCTTCAGCCAGTGCATCGATAACCGCAGGGTAGAGGGCGTGTTCAATCTCAACCCTCACTCGCTCTCCAAGAGAGTCCTCATCTTCGCCGAATTGAATCGCAGTAGTTTCGCTAGCGATTAGAGGACCATCGTCAACACCCGAACTCACGAAGTGCACCGACGCTCCCGCTGTGGCCGCTCCAGCGGCCAATGTATCCCTGACTCCATGTGCGCCTGGATAGAGGGCGCCTTCATCACCCCATGGGCTTGGATGGATATTGACTACTCTTCCGAGCCTAGGGGCCAAAAAATCTGCAGTCAAAATTCGCATATATCCGCTGCAAACAACCATTTCAACTTGGTATTCATCTAAAACTTCTGTAATAGCCTGTTCATGTGCTAATCTACGAGCACGCGCACCATCAGAACCAACTGCAAAATTGTTTCTAGGTTTAAGCGGAACACATATTCCAATTACCCCATGTTTGGCGGCTCTATCCAAGCCTTTGACTGCTGGTTGATCAGATATTACAACAACTGTTTCATGAGAGCAGTCATTTGATTCTTGGTATTGTAAAAGTGCTTCTAAACCTGAGCCTGAGCCTGAAATTAGCACAGCCAATCTCAAGGGATTATTTGTGGAACAAAACCTAGGGAGAATGTACAATTCAGACATCTTCGGAAACCCCCCGGCGGCCTAGGTTTACCCTTTACCGATATAGAAAGCGAGCGGGCCACTGCTATTGAGCGAATCGGCCACTTTTTAACAGCGGTTTATGGCGACCACATCAGGGGAACATTGTATGACCGTGGAACTGACAAGCGTTGATGCGATTGTTGAGCAATATTCGCGTAAATCTACACCTATGAAAAGACGCTTGTATGTGAGTCTTGGATTCATTTTCATTGTTTGTGCTATTATCGGTATTTGGATTCCGGGTTGGCCAACTGTTTCTTGGGCAGTTCCAGCTGCTTATCTCTTCAGTCTTTCAAATGAAAATTTGTTCCGCTGGACCTTGACAAATCGCTGGTTTGGCTCTACATTATTTGACTACTACTCTACAGGAAAAACACTTCCCGGGCACGTGAAAGTTTGGATAATTGTGTTAATTACTGTTATGTCTGGGCTCTCAATTTGGATAACTAATCTTGCAGGTGACCCTGGATACGGCCAAGCAACGATTGCTATTGTTTGGTTAATTGGTGTGTGGTTCATTTATTCTAAAGTCAATACCCGTACTTGAGCCTACACCACTCTAGTGAGATATTGATGACTAATTTCTAAGTGGTTCACGATAATGTTGAAATATCCATGAGTATTATATTGAAGTAGTTCCAGTAACATACTATGAAAGTAAGAGGTTTGACCCTCGTTGGGATGGTTTTGTTGATTATGATGCCTGGTTGTACCACTCCTTGGGGGTATGGTATGGCGAACGAAGCAGCCCGTGAAAACATAGTTGATCTAGGTGTTTACGATGCAGATGATGCCGAAGATACTGCTACTGACGATTCTGACGACACGTTGATGAGAATTGATTGGATTGAAGGTGGAGATGATTTAGATTGGAGAAATGTACAATTTATTTTGAGTATTGCAGACGAGGTATATTATTGTTCAATCAACGCAAACCAATCATGCTTGATTCAACAACATGCTGGCGATGATGATAACCTATGGGAATTTGGTGAAATTATATTTATTTCAGAGAATGGTGAAAATATTGTCGGTGCAAGTGGGGGCGAGATAGATATTCACATTAATTATGAAGGTAATAGGATAATTGGAACAGATTCAATATATGTTGTTTGAATGAAGTCATTGATCAATTATCAATGTCTGAATAGGCGAACTCCTGTGAACAACATCGTCATTCCGTGCTCGTCTGCAGCGTCAATTACCTCTTGGTCGCGAATTGAGCCGCCTGGTTGAACTACGCTTGTAATTCCCATCTCATGTGAGGTATCAATACCATCTCGGAATGGGAAGAATGCATCTGAAACCATCATCGCACCTGTTGCTCGCTCGCCAGCCCGACGAGCTGCGATTCTAACTGCTTCAACTCTGCTAGTTTGACCGGGACCAATTCCAACTGTTGCAAATCCTGTTGATGTGGGTTGAACAAATACCACACAATTAGACTTCACCTGAGCACAAACAGTCACGCCGAACCTAGCTAAATCAATTTGGTCTTCATCAGCAGATTTTTTGGTCACTGATTTGACATCTGCCCAGTTAATTTGGGGGGCGCCTTCTTCTTGCGCCAACCAACCGCCATCAATTTGTCTCCAACGCAAAACCGGATTTAACGGGGTGAAATTATCAAAGGTTAGCATTCTACGATTCTTCTTCTCAGAAAGTAATTCCAATGCTGAATCTTCAAAACTAGGGGCAATGATGCATTCAACGAAATGCCCTCCGATCGCTTCTGCAACCTCAAGTGACACAACTTGATTGAAAGCGATTACACAACCGAAAGCAGATTCTGGGTCGCTAGCGAGGGCATCGTTCCATGCCTCTACTTGGTTAGCAGAAATAGCAACACCACAAGCATTTGTATGTTTGATGATTACACAACAATGGGGCCACTGACACCACTCATCACCGCTCACAGAGCGGGCAAAACGTAATGCTGCATCCAAATCAAGATAATTATTGAAAGATAATTCCTTGCCGCCGTGCTGGTCCGCAGATGCCAAACCATCCGGTCTTTCACCAACTCGTGAAGAATCAAAAAATCCTGCCATTTGGTGGGGGTTTTCACCATATCTTAATCGGTTTAACTGGCCTCCTGAAATCAATAATCGCGGGGGTAAATCACCTTCTAATTCAACACCTTCAAAGCGTTCTGCCAATGTTGTTGCTAATGCAACATCGTAAGCTGCTGTTCTTTGAAATGCGGTCAAAGCGAGCCTTTGTCTTACATCTAATGGAACTGACTTTGGGTCGCCATCTGTCTGTTGTAGATGGTTTAGAACCTCATCATATTGACTAGGATCTGCCATTACTAAAATATCAGGGTGGTTCTTTGCTGCGGCCCTAATTAATGTCGGCCCGCCAATATCAACCATCTCAATTAATTCATCAATCTCAACTAGAGGTTGCCGCGCGGCAACCTCCTCAAATGGATAGAGATTTACGACAACCATGTCAATGCGTGGATATCCGAGTTGAGCGAGGGTTTGTACGTCGTCTGGGTTGTTTGCTCGTGCAAGAATCGGTGCGTGAATCGCAGGGTGAAGGGTTTTGACTCTACCATCAAAAATTTCCGGGTGATCCGTGATTGAACTGACATCATCAACCTCCACTCCTGACTCTCGTAACAGCCGAGCAGTGCCACCTGTGCTAACTATTTTCCAACCCATTGCTTCCAAGGCTACTGCTAGAGCGGTAACTCCTGTTTTATCGTACACACTAAGCAGTGCGCGAGGTGAATCATTGCCGGTTTTATTCGGCACTTCAGAAGATGTGCCGGGTTGAATAGAGGTGTCCATCAATTGAACCCGTATTCATTCGACGGGGCAGCCGTTATTGAGTTTTGAGGAGAGGAAAATTTGGTCTTGTCCCCATATTTTTGCAACTAATCACTTTCATCAAGTGCTATTTCGAGTAGTGAAGGGCCGGTGGACATCCATTCTAATCCATCCCTAACCCATGCCCATATCTCTTTCAACCGCTCTTTATCTACACCAGCATACTTTGCAATAATTTTGATGGCTGCGATTTCAGCAGAATGTACTTCGCCATCTGCTGCGGCTAGAAAAATACCATCTCTAAGTGCTAATCTTAGTGTTTTTTTGTCCATTTTCTTTACCGTTTCTTCTACATCATATTCATTGCGTAATAAATTTCGAAACTGTGTGCGCAAGCGCGGATTTATCAACATCCGGGCCATTCTGCTTTCAAAAAATGACATTTCTTCTTCCCTGAGAATATTATCAGCATTAGCAATTATTGCTAGTACAGTCATGTAGTCATCCCTATTGACGACGAGGAACGCATCCGGGTGTGAAGGTTTCATGGCAATTCGCCATTTGTACCCTCATTGAATTAAGTTTCGCATACAAAATTACTAGCAAACCACACCCAAATAGAAAAATGATTGAATCATTGTCATCAAATTAGTGAGAAGATTTAGTCGCCTCTTGCACTGATAACTTGGTCACAGCGAAGCAGGGTGTTTGCTGTTTCAGTCGCCGCCATAATACCATGAAGTATACTTTCGGCTGGCTCAAGCACTTCTAACATTGATGTGATTGAACCATCTGCACTAACACCAGCGGCGACCATGTTTTCTCTTACTGATGAGCGGAGTTCAAGCAGCGCGTCAAGTGGGTTGACACCAGTATTAGCCGCTAACATCCATGGGATCATCTCAAGGGCTCGGCTGAATGCATCCATACCAAGACGGCTTCTGTCAGCAATTTTTTCTGCCGCCTCTTTTACTGCTTTTGAAGCAATCATGTGTGATGCCCCCCCACCGGGTAGTAAGGTGCCTTCACTGAGGGCCAAACTAGTCGCCCTGAGAGCATCATACATTCCTCGAATTGTCTCTTCCGCGCCCATTGCCCCTCCAACGAGAATTGTAACTAGTGGGCCTGTGCAATCATCGAAGATAATTCTGTCTTGAACTTCGTCGGTTGCTAAACGACGTTCTGCTTCAAAACGACCAACTAATCCCAAATTCTCACTACTAAGGTCATCAAGGTGTTCAACTAATTTTGCACCACTTGCTTGGGCTAGGTGGACTAATTGTTTGTGGTCAATATCATGTATGACTACTTTCCCAGCTGCTGCAAGACGGTGAAGTACGATTCGATCAATATCTCCGCTAGAACAAATTATTTCTGCCCCGGAAGCAATGATTTTATCAGCAATTTCAGCCAATGTTTGTTCATGAATTACCATGAATTTTTGTAGGTCTTCTGCTGATTGTAATTCTATCTCGGTATCTCTTTTTGATTCCCTCTGTTTGATATCACAATTGAGAAGTGCAACTTTGGCATTTTCTCTGACCCCAGCCATCCTCTCCATAGGGATTCGCTGTCGCCAGAATACTCCAGATATCATGCGAGTATCATTTATTGTGCTGTCTTCCAATTTTTCAAACAAAACATCTTCCGCTTCAGTGCGAATTCCTGATTCTGTTTCATGAGTCACTTTGCTAAGTGCTTCAACTAGCATAATCGCAAAGCGGGTATCCGATCCTGCTGCACGCCCTGTCAATGATGTTGAAGCGACCTTCTGTAACAACTCAGTATCATCTGCTGAACATTTGATTACATTCTCTTCAAGAGCAGAAGCCGCAATTTCAACAGCCATCAAATAGCCATCAACTACTGTGAGGGGGTGAACACCTTTTCGAATTAATCTGCCAGCCTCATCAAGTAAGGCACCTGCAAGAAGAACGGTTGAAGTCACCCCATCCCCTATCGCGAATTCTTGAGTTTGACCTAAGGATACGAGGAGTTTGGCGCCTGGGTTTTTAATCAACAAATCATTCAGTACTCTCGCACCATCAGATGTTACTGCAAATTCACCACTGGTTTTGTACAATCCTTTGTCCAATCCACGCGGCCCAAGTGTGCCTCTGAGTATTGAAGATAGGGTTTTTGCGGCGTGTATCAACTTCTGAGTTACCTCCACACCAGAAGTCACTCTAGTCTCTTGACTAACAATAGGAACTGGCCCCTGTGTACCTTCAACCATACACTCACCCAAATTGTCTGACCTGCGACCCCTTGATGAACCTTTGAGATGTTTGAGAGTAGTATAATTAACCAAATTTTTGGATTAACGGCGTCTTCCTTTGCGCTTTGCCCGCCTATCTTTCTTGCCACTGTAGGATTGTTCCCACGCCTTGGCGCCCATGCTTCGTTCAACATCCATATCGTATGAGCTTCGGAACTTATTTTCCGGCGCGCGGAAGCCACGTGGAAGTTCTTTAGCAGATTTGATTGTGATTTTGACTTCGTATTGTTCCTCCAAGCCTTTCACTGTTGAGCCGCCTTGACCTACGAGCACACCAATCGCTGAATCATCAACATAGATTTCTACGCTTCCGCCAGCGAATTTAACGTGATGAATTCTAATCCCATAATCCTCTGAAAGGCGGTCTTTGAGTTGGGCTGAAGCAAGTAATTGCATAGGTGTCATCTCATCACCTGCTGCTTGGCCATCAGCATCAACAATACATATTTGTTCACCAAATGAGAAAATTTCGTTCAAAACCTTACCATCAGGATATCGTTTCACTTGGATAACTGGCCGAGCCAAATCAGATGGCATTCCCGATGGGGCCTTGACTGCCATTGCTAACTGTAATACTTCGCCGATTTCACCCTTTTCAACATGGATTACTGTTGTTAATATCTGCGCTAGAATTCCTAATTCAACTCGACCAATCATTCGCTGAATCGCTTCTAAGGCTGAGGCTGAATGAGTGACACCGAGCAAACCAAGACCTGCTAAACGACAGTCTCCGAATACTTCGAAATCTTTGGTCTTGCGAACTTCATCATAGACGATGAAATCAGGTCTTGCTAGGAACAAAATGTCTGCAGTCAATTCCATTGAACCGCGCGAGTGTTCATCTTCTGCTAGTGGAGCATATTGAGTTACTCTTTGTGGCAACTGCAAATCTCTTGGGCTTTCCATTGTCTTGACTACTGCGCCTTCGCCGTCTAACCAACGAGCAATTGCGCTTGCCAGAGTTGATTTACCTGAACCGGGCATTCCGCTTACCAAAGTCCCTTGGTTTTGCAAATCAGCAATTAATTTCAGAAGGTTTTCGTCTAAATTATAATCATCGAGGTCTGGTTGAGCCACTGGTCGGACAACAATCATTTCCCACCCATCAGAAAACGGTGGCCAGCAAATTGTTACGCGTAAATCCCCAACTTGCATCACTTTGCAACCATGGCGATCAATTTCTACAAAACAATCACTACGCGTGCCACTATTTTGCTCAAGAGTTATTTCCAAACCTTGAGATATTTCTTCGATTACTGAACTACTAAACGCCTCCATCTCAAGTTCAACGACTTCTAATTCAGTAATGTGGCCGCGTTTAACGCGGGGTGGGCAATCAGCCTTCATAAAAACAGTACTGACTGTAAGGTCTGAAAGCAAATTTTCCAGTGCATCTGGAATTGAGGGGTGGTCACCAAATTTTGCCATGATTTTCTCCTCAGATAGGTTCTCCTTCGAAGTTAGTCATACACCAATATATTAGTAAAACCGAAGAGATGGTCATTGATATCGCACCTACGAATGGGAATCCGAAAGTACTAGACATTAACACATACAATATAGCGCCAAGAAGGGTGAGGAAAATCATATTCCCAATAGTTGCTACTCGCAAATCCAAGCCTGAAATTACCTCATTTCGGTTTGCTAAAAGCCACCATACTAAGGCAAAAATAGCAACTAATGTAACATAACCTACAATCATTCCAACTGTTTGACCAAGTGCTGAAACATAGAGATTGTACAGCGGTCCGAGTAGAGATTGTGCTATATTCATATCTCGCCCCACCTATGCCTGATTCTTGAATGCTCTTCATCATTATTGGAAGAATTACTCTCTCCCTGCTGACTTTAGTGCTAAGGAAACCATAGCCACACCCTCCAAGCCCACTTTTCCTGATGCAAAGGGGATGTCATTATTCTCACCATTTACGTGCGAGATGAAGGCTCTCAATTCTGCTGTTAAACTTGGCTCACCAAGTGGTAATTCAATGCGTTCCCGAGGCGCCGCATCAAACCCTCCCCACTGCTGCCCATGAGCGTTATTGGGGTGGTGGTGAATCCATAATCCAGAGTGGTCAAGATAATCAATAGCCAATGAAGCATCTTGGCCAATTATTCTCAATACCCTTACTTTACCTTGGATTCTGCTTCGCCATGATACTGTTACTACTGCTGAAACACCATTTGGATTACAGCCTGAATTTGCTGCAAAGCCCATCTCAATGATTGCATGGTCCTCAATCTTAGGATTATCAGAAGGTAAAGCCAAACAATTTATTTTGCTTGGTTCAATATCACCCATCAAATCCTTCATGATATCCATATCATGAATTGCTAAGGCTGCAATAACCCCAATGTCTGGTCTTGGCTCCCTGACGGAAAGACGGTCTGATTCAATGTGAAGAATCGGACCAAGTGTTCCGTCAGCGATGAGTTCGGCTGCTTTACGCACAGCAGCGTGATATCGGAACAAATGGCCAACCATCAAGACGCGCCCTGTTTTTTCTGCACAATCTAGAACTTCTTTCGCCTGCTCTTCACTCATTGCTAATGGTTTTTCAACTAAGACATCAATTCCTTGTTCCATCAATAAAATTGCTAATGGCGCGTGTTGAGGTGTTGGTGTAGCAATTGTTGCGGCGCCAACCCCCAATGATTTGAGTTCGTTAGCATCAGTACACCACTGGCAATCAAATTCTGTTGCCATTGCTTCTGCACGCTCTGCATCAACATCACATACAATTAGATTAGATATCAAGCCACTTGATTTCAGAGCGGCAAGAGTTCGGACGTGGTTACGCCCCCAATAGCCGGTTCCGACTACTGCTATCTTCAAACCCATTGACCGGCCGAACCTGCGCCCCTCTTTCACGCTACCGGAATACCCTTTTGATGACTCAAGCCGGTGGTTTGTCTGATATAGGGTGAGTAGAAGCGGAAATCATGGTCGGGCTGTTAATTGCCGCTGTTCGGGACCTAGACCCGCCTGCCGGCGGCGCCGAAATGAGTCTCGCTACACTCCTCAAAGGGGTGTGCGAACCTGGGCCACTTTCTGAAGCAGAAGTCCTCTATTTACCAAGTCATGATTCACCTCATGTTGACCCTGCACAACTAGAACAAGCATGGCGGGCAAAAATATTCCAATCCGATGCCCGCGGTGGCGCAACTGTTCTCACTTCAGATTCAGAACTGGAAAGGCTGACTATAAATCATAAAATTGAAGATTTTTGGTCAGGTATTGCTTGGCGTCTTAGGGGAAAAAGTGGTCAACCAAATTCAAGATTTCAGCGACTACATTTAAGAAAAAGTAACAAGAAATTTGCTAAATTGTTGAAAGGAAAAATTGCGAAAGCAAAGGAACAAACTGAAAAAAGTGGCTTACCAGTGATCGGTGTAACTCAATTACATTGGTCAGCAGGCGCGTCAGAAGTTTTCAAAGAATTGAATATTCCATATTTGGTTTTCGTGAGAGATGAATTACAATTCATTCAGCCTGACCTTTATCGTTCAAGTTTAGAGGGCGCTGCCGCAATATGCTGTGCAGGAGAAGGTTTGGGTCAGCAAGTTGCGAGCACATTCAAGGTAAAAGCAATCAGAAATGTGCGCCTGCCAGTAGATTTCGCCAGTAGATTTGGGTCTATTGAAGAAATTGAAACAACTAGGGCGGCGGGACTTTCAAATCGTATTAAAAATAATGATATTGGTATACCAAGAATTTCAATTGTCGGTGTGACCCCCGAAAAGGGTTATGAGTTCTATCAACTCCTCTTACCTCATCTCTCCAACCTTTGGCCAGAAGCACGGGTTGACGTTTATGGGGGTGGGGCTTACGCTGAGGAATTAGGTAAGTTTGACAATACCACATGGCATGGGCACACACCTGTAAGTGAAGTCTTCAGCCGCTGTGATGTTCATCTCCTAACAGTGGTTTCAACTGGTTCTTGGGGCCGAGTCATCAACGAGGCAGGGTTGTTTGGCGTCCCATCTGTTTCGATATCAATAGGTAGCCAACCTGAAGCGGTTGGCAAAGGTGGCATAATTGTTGACAAAACAGCTGATTTAGATGCGTGGGTTAACGCACTACGCGCCACATACACACAACGAGAAGAGTTGGGTGAATTAGCGAGGAAGCATGCTAGGATTGTTGACCATCGGCGTTCTATTGCTGCCTTCCGCTCGGTCATAAAGGAGTTCTCAGAGGGATTGTGATGGCTTATACTGAGGTCTCATTCGACGAGGCTTCTGCCCTCGTTAACTTAGCAAACATTGCAAAATTAAGAGGAATAATACCACTTAAGGGTGGTTGGGCTAACTCAAATTATTTAGTCACCTTAGAAGATGAAACCGAACTGGTTTTGAAAGTCTGGGATGAACGGCCCCCTTTGGAAGTTGAAAAAATAATTGAACAATGTTGTTGGTTGGAAAAGCATGGAGTTCCTACACCAAACCCATTAATTCTAAAAAATGGTGAGAGAATGGTTGTCAAGAATGGACAGGCGTGGATGTTAATGCCATTCGTGAGTGGTGGATGGCTTCCTTCTGACCCGAAATCACTCTATGATTTGGGCAAGGTGCAGGCAAATCTTCACGAGGTGCCGATATGTGATGGTATTTCTTCAACTTTTTCAATTGGATATGTTCTTTGGCAGAGGATTATTGATGAAGCAAATAAAAATAATGCTATCACCCCATTTATTGAATTGTTGCAAACAGAAATGGTGGCATTAAAAGAAAGTATTCCAGATGATTTGCCGCGTGGAATTATTCACGGAGATCTCTATCCCGACAACGTAATTGGGGTAGAAGGCGAGGTACGAGCATTACTAGATTTTGAAGAAATTTGTATCGAGTCCCTAGCCATGGATTTAGTTACAACATATGTTGGATTCGGATGGAAAGATGGTCTGCCTGACAGTGAATTATGGCATTCTCTACTAGCAGGTTACGAATCTGTTCGGCCTCTCAATGATGCTGAAAGAGCCGCACTTCCAGACCTGCATAAGTATTCTGTATTGGCTGTTGCAGCATGGAGGTATTGGCAATTTGTCATGAATATGCCAGGAACTGAACACACGAATAGGTATGTTGAGATGGTTGAACGATTGGATAAAACTCTCCCATTTTGAGTTGCTTTACTTGTTTAGTCAAAGTAAAACATAGGTAAAAGGCTCCATCCCCCACGAGTGGGACATCATCGCCCGACGCATCCTAGCATCCAACTTGGTGTGGTGGGTCAATAGACCCGGCCACTCTCAAGCTGGACACTTTGGATTCGTACACGACCATTCTCCATTTAGGAAAAAGGTGTTTTTATGGCAAATTGGACAAAAATATCCTTTCGACATATCGAGCTCCTCCTGCACTGATAACAAATGAGCCCATTACCTCATTCTCATAACTTTCACCGCTAATGATGGCAGCACGGGGATGGGCCCCGTATATTCTAGTAGTTCTGATTGTGAGCCCAGCTCGTGGAGAATCCACTAGGGGTTTTCCCGAGGCATTCACTCTCATCGTAAAGGCCGAGTTATTTGGCCCTAATAAAACCTGTTATTGATTGTAACACATTCATTAAAGTGTTATTGATTGGGTTTTGCTAATTATTTATTATCGTTGTATTGCTTCAATTTATAGTAAAACTATTGAGCGTAAGACATATGAAGTTAAATGGATTGGGCATCAATGGGTGGCGGTGGATGGCACGAACTGGTAAGCCCTCACCCCTGCCAGAAGTATTGGCCGAGTTGGAATCAAAGCAACAGGATTGTGGGCGTTGTGGGCACTCACGCGGTACATTATTTCGAGTAGAGCACATCGTTCCCCGCATGAAGGGTGGTACAGATGACCTCTCAAATCTTCGTCTAATCTGTGCTGAGTGCCATGTTGGGCGGCCGCGCACAAAGATGCTCAATCTTCGAGTAGATTGGGGTGATTGGGATCGCATGAGGGAATTATCTGAACGGTATAGTGTGAGTGTGAGCGATTTAGTCCGTGGGATGATAAATAAATCATTAGAGGGTGACATCGTAGGTATGGACACATCTGGTAAAATGTATTTAATTGAAATTAAAGCAGTCGCAGAGCGAGAGGCTGAAATTGAATCTGAAGATTAGACGATTGGAGTTTGTATTGTTTCAAGGGCTAAAGCAAGGGTACCACCAAATATTTATCCAAATGCTACTAATTCTTGTGTTGAACCAAAAATTGAGTTCCCCTCGTGTTGAA
>Ga0209501_10002002_pt1 | contig 21807 bp, 22 predicted proteins | sample ArcticOcean_MG_C_4_FD_187434 | JGI IMG/M metagenome (GOLD analysis project Ga0209501, IMG submission 187434) | Marine microbial communities from western Arctic Ocean - ArcticOcean_MG_CB4_134 (SPAdes) (version 2) | ecosystem: Environmental > Aquatic > Marine > Oceanic | place: Arctic Ocean...
AACTCTGGTCGCTCGCTGCCGAGTGGATTTCGCACGGACACGCCCGCGAATTCAATCAAGGACTGATGGAACTTGGCGCCACACTTTGCACCCCCCGGAATCCGTCCTGCCTGCTCTGTCCGGTAAACGCTTGGTGCGTCGCCTTCCACACAGGACGAACCGATACGATTCCGGCCCCCCGGGGACGTCCGGAGATCATTAGAATCGAGAAACTGACCGCATTGGTCCAGAACGGAGACTGTTGGCTGGTCCGGAAACGTCCGGAAGGCGGGCTGATGGGCGGGCTGTGGGAATTCCCAACTTGGGAGGAACTGCCCTCGGAAAACTCAGCAGCAGCGTGGTTGACACAGCAACTCCATGAGGATTACGGAGTCGCCGCTCGGATTGGCCCGGAGCTTTTCAAAATGGAACACGACTACACCCGCTTCCACGCCACCCTGCACTGCCGACTCTGCACCGTTGCTGAAATTCCATCCGTCCCGCCCGACAATGCGCAGTGGCTCACACTAGGTGAAATCTCGGAACTTGCGCTGCCTCGTGTCTTCCAACGCCTCCGGAAACGGTTGCTGGACGAAGCATCCGCATGAGTTTTAACTTGCACCGCATCCCCGTCTCATGGGATGAATAGGGTGTTTTCAGTGTTTTGATTCACCACAGAGACGCAGAGAACACAGAGGGTTGTTTTTCCAATTTTACTCCACATGCTCTGTGGCTCTGCGGTGATTTTCTCGCCCCTTGTTTGATGACTTCACTCCAATTTTACTCGACTCCGGGAGCGCAATACCCGTCTGTCCAGCTCAACCCCAACCACCTCGCCTTTGATCCCAAACAGCAGCGGGCTGTGCTGCTTCAGCTTGAGCGTCCGTGCTACGTCGTCCGGAGCCAAGGGCAAGTCAGCCTCTGCACCGACGAGGCGTTTCACGCCCCCAGCACTGCTGCGGAACTGCTGGCGCAAATACCCGCCGTGCAACCGAACCAGCTTGGCGATCCGGGCTTTCTCGCCGCGCATCAGGTGAGCTTGCCCTACATGACAGGGGCAATGGCGAACGGCATTGCCTGTGAGGAGCTGGTTATCACTCTGGGACAGGCCGGGTTGCTGGGATCGTTTGGTGCTGCCGGACTCGTTCCTGCCCGCATTGAAGAAGCCATCCAGCGCATCCAGCACGCCCTGCCGCAGGGACCGTATGCTTTCAACCTCATCCACAGTCCCAATGAAGACGCGCTGGAGCGTTCCGGTTGCGAGTTGTTTTTGCGACACGGGGTACGGACGGTGGAAGCCTCGGCCTATCTCGATCTCACGCCACACATCGTGCGCTACCGAGTGGTAGGCCTGCAAACGACTTCGGACGGACGAATCTTTGCCAGTAACCGTGTGATCGCTAAAATTTCACGCACGGAAGTCGCCCGGAAATTCATGGAACCAGCTCCGCTCAAATGGCTTCAGCAACTTCAGTCGGAGGGTTTGATCACCGAGGAACAAGCCCGCATGGCGGCACAGGTGCCGATGGCCGACGACATCACCGTCGAGGCTGATTCCGGAGGGCACACGGATAATCGTCCACTGGTCGCTCTGCTGCCCTCGATTCTGTCACTACGAGATGAAATTCAGGCTGAACGCGACTACGCCACCTCTATCCGGGTGGGGGCGGGGGGGGGGATTGGCACTCCGATGGCAGCGCTTGCCGCCTTTGCGATGGGCGCGGCCTACGTCACTACCGGATCGGTCAATCAGGCTTGCCGAGAAGCTGCGGCATCCGCACACACCAAGCAACTGCTTGCGCAGGCTGGAATGGCTGATGTGGCGATGGCCCCCGCTGCCGACATGTTCGAGATGGGCGTGAAACTGCAAGTCCTCAAGCGCGGAACCATGTTCCCGATGCGGGCGCAGAAACTCTATGAATTTTACCGGAGTTGCGATGCCATTGACACGATTCCCACTGTGGAGCGGGAGCGCCTAGAACAGCAGGTGTTCCGGCAGCCGCTGGAAGCGGTCTGGGAGGAGACGGTGCGCTTCTTCAACGAACGCGACCCAGAGGTCATCGCCCGTGCTCAAAACCACCCCAAGCGCAAGATGGCGCTCATCTTCCGGTGGTACCTCGGCCTTTCCTCCCGCTGGTCGAACCACGGGGAAGACGGACGCGAAGCCGATTACCAAATCTGGTGCGGTCCCGCGATGGGAGCGTTCAACGACTGGGTGCGGGGGTCGTATCTGGAAGCTCCGGAGAACCGACGGGTCGTCGAGGTCGCGTGGCACCTGATGCTCGGAGCCGCCTTCCTCAACCGTGTGCAAATGCTTGGTGTGCAGGGGTTGCGGATGCCTGCCGCTTTAGGAGCATACACACCTGCGCCGTTCGGTTGAAGCTTGGAGCGCAAGCCTCCGGAATCAATTGGAGGGTTTTTTTTTGGCAGGAAAAAATTTGTTGAGTTCCGGGCTAGGTGTACCCATCAACGCACCGATCGTCGCGCCCATGACCCCCGCCATTGCTGCGCCGATGCCCACACTGGTGCCGACACTCAGCTTCACGGAATCGTCCACAACCTCCAGCGTGTTCTGAGCAAGCTGCTGGTTGATCTGTATCGCAATCGCTCCTGCCCCCATTTGTGACGCCTTGATCTGCTGTCTGGGCAAACTGGAATTGGCGAGCTTATTGATTTCCTTGATGCTGTTGCTGAAGAACCGTTCTGAAAGTTCGGTGAAGGACTGCGCGTCCAAGCCCTCGATCATCTGGTGGAGCGTTTCGATTTCCTGACGCCCGAACAGCAGGAACACTGGGTTGACCTCCAGTGCAACTGCGATTCCGGTGATGGTCGAAAGCCGAGGGTCCACCTCACCCCGCTCGATCTGCGCAATGGCGGTGGTGGAGATTCCGGAATCCGCCGCAAGCTTTTCCTGCGTATAGTGTCGTCCCAGTAACTTGGCCTTCGCCTTGCGGGCTGAAACAATGTTTTTTGCTAGCATGGCCCGCAGCTCTTCTTTCGTCGATTCTGCTCGGTCTTCAGGTTCCATAGCAACAGTGGTTTGGAATGGATTCAACAGAATATGTCAGTTTTCTATGATTCCAAAGGAATCACAAGTAAAATATCGTTTTCTGTCTAAAGTTGGGAATCTCTGTAAAACGCAGCCAAGTGCCAGCGGCGACTTGAATTCTGAGGGGCACACGCTAAACTTGTAAGATTGCTCAAGGAAGGGCGAAACACCTCACAGTATTCACCAAAGAGACGTTGTGAGCATCAAAATTGCGGTGATGTCCATGAAGGGCGGACAGGCGAAAACTACTCTCGCCACCAACCTCGCGGCCCGCATTGCCAAAGCCCGGCGAGACGTCCTGCTGATCGACGCAGACGTGCAGGCGAACGTCACCACCATCTTCCAGCGCGACCACGTTTGCAACCTTGCCAGCGTGTTGTCCGGACAGGTCCAGCACCTCGATTTCCTCAAGCTCGACCAGCATTTTTACATGCTCCCCTCCGGAGGGCCGTTACTGGTGGAGACCACCACCCAGCTCAGCCAGTCGCGCTACAGCGACACCCTCCTTCGCCAACTGCTGACCCCTGTCAAACACGGTATCGTCATCATCGATACCGCTCCCAGTTGGAACAACCTGAGCCGCAATGTGCTGATGTACGTTGACTACATCATCATCCCGGCGGTTTCCGATTATCTCGGTTTCAGCGGTTGCGATCAGGTATTGTCTTACATCGAAAAGTTCCGTAACCAGGCAATGGGGCAGTGCAACGCCGAAGTCCTCGGCATCGCCCTCACGCGCTACAATCCGCGCACCAACCTTTCGCAGACCATCCGGAAAGGTCTCACGGGACGCTGGCCAATGTTGCTGTTCGAGAACGCCATCGAAGAGTCGGTTTCGATCCAAGAGGCTCCGGCCTTTCAGCAGACCATTTTTGACTACCGCAATGGGCGCACACGCGGTGCCCAAATGTATGACACGCTTTGCAAGGAAATCATGCGGCGCATTGCCAAACGCCAGAAGGAGAAGCGCAATGGCGCGAGCGCTTAAGCTGAACTTGCCTTCCCAGACAGAGATTCGCCAAGAGGGGAATCCGGAGCCGACCAATTCCGTACTCGTGGAGGTGGGGCGTCTGCAACTGGAGTTCTTCGTCCCGGAACTGAAACTCGACGGGATTCCGCTGGAAGAAGGTTCCCCCCGTGTGCAGCAGGTCGTCCATAAAATCAATCAGTTCATTGAGAACATTGCGGATGACTATTTCCTGCTTGGGCTACACCTCATCGCCCTGCATCGACTGCTCAAGGATTCCGGACTCACCACCGACCAGGTGAAACTCTGGTACGCCGAGAGCGTCAACATGCCCTACTCCTCGGCGATGCAGTGCCGCAAAGTCGCGGAGGTGTACGAGGATCAACCGGAATTGATTGGACGCTACACCGCCTCCGGAGCTTACCTGCTCACCACCTGCGCCAACCACGAAGAACGAGAGGCCGTCTGGCAGCAAGCCCGGGGCGACAAGGAGACACCGTCTGTTCGGGATTTACGAATCACGCTCCGGGAGTTCAAGGAGCAGCAACTGCTTCCGAAAATTGAGGAAGAGGACGTGGCGGTCGCCACATCGGTGCCGCAGTACCGCATGGGCACACAGCAGATTCACGAATCGCTTCAGCACCTGACTCGTTACTGCGAACAATTGTCCGCCAGCACCGATGACTCGGAACAACTCGAAATGCGGCAGGCGTTGCTCGAAGCCGTGCAGCGGTTACTGGAGCAAATGCAGGAGGTTTAGCTAGCCGACGTTTCCTCTCCGTGTGACCAACGATCCAGCGCCAGCACCAGCACAAACCCTACGGTGGCCAGCCCTAGCGCCAACAACAGCCCGTCCTTCATCTCCGGAAGCACGTTCGCCTCGCGCAGGACGTACTCCTTGCCCCGGATCAACTCGGTTTCCAGCACCTCCTTCCACGGCCAAACCTTGCGCATTGCGCCGATCATTAATCCGGTGAGCAGTGCCATTGTGAGGTTCCGGAACCGTGCAAGGCAGAGATTGAGGATACGGGAAAAGCCGAGCAGACCCAGCCCGCACCCTGCGGAAAAAACCAGCAACATCAGCAAATTGCCCTCGTCAAAAGGATTACGGAGTGCTCCGGTGATGGTTGCATACTTGCCGAGGATGAGCAGCAGGAACGCCCCGCTGAGTCCGGGGAGGATCATCGCACAAATCGCCACCATTCCGCAGAGGAAAACGATACCGGGCGTGTCCGGGGTTTGCACCGGAATCAGTCCAACGGTGCCATAGGCGATCACGGTGCCCAACGTCAACATTGGTAGCCCACCCAGCCAATCGGTGATTTCTCGTCCAACTACGAGGATCGACGCCACAATCAGCCCGCAAAACAGCGACCATGTTGGCACCGGATGGAGGGTCAGCAGGGCGTGCATCAGCCGCGCCGTGCTGATGATCGCGGTGGCAATGCCGAGTCCCAAAGCAAGCAGGAAGCGCAGGTGGAGTCCGGCGAGAGTTTCGGTGAACTTGCCTCGTAGCAGACGACCTAAAGTGCTCAAATCAAACGAGGAGATGGCACAAAGCAGTTGGTCATAAATTCCAGTGATGAACGCGACTGTGCCCCCGGAAACTCCAGGCACGACATCGGCGGTGCCCATCGCTGCTCCCTTAAGCATCAAGACTCCGGCGTCTCGCCACGATTGCGGACCGGGGCTCGCCTGCCACGCCTGCCGCCACCCCATAGGGCGCACCGATTCCGATTCTGAAGGCATACTTTTTGGGTTGTGTGAGAAGAAAGGATGACTGCGACTCAGACCAGCAAGGCCGATTCGCTTTCGGGCAGGTAGAAATGCTCTTGGTAAGATTGCTCCAGCAGTGCCTCGAAATGATCTTGGAACTCGTCATTCACCAAGCTGTCGCGCAGTTCGCGGCAGAAGAGCGGGAGTTCTCTAGGGTTGTCCACGCAGTTGCGCAGGAAACGGTTGACGAACACCTGCGTCTCCCAGAGGAATTCTTGCGATGACAGTTCCAGCAGCAAGTGATCCTTCTGACGAGTCTCAAAGAGCGACCAAGCAATTTCATCCACTAGCACAAAAAAATCTTCACCAAGCGCCTGCAACGCACTGACCTCCTGCTGGCTCATGTGCTGGGCGAGGTTGTCTCGGAAGGAGCGATAGGTGAAGCCGGAAGGTGAAACGGATACGGTGGAAAGCACGAAGATTTTGAGACGCTTGCGGTTGCGTTAACTTGTTTCCCTGCCATGCAAGGAGCATGACACGACCCAGCTACGCTTGCGCTTCCACCAGAATGGATTCCGGAATCAGCATCACCGGGATGTTATCACGGATGGGATAAAGCACCTTGCCGTCAGCCCGGAGCAGTCCGGACTCTAACAGCACTGTGACCGACTTGCCGTCTTTGCGGAGCAGGGTTTGTTCCTGAATGCGGGCGTTGAGTTGCTCGATCAAGGCGGAATCCGCCAAGGCGACGGGTTCCTTTGTCTCCGGGCAGACGAGTATTTTCAGCAGTTCCGGATCAATCATCACAGCAAGAAAAGAGATGCCCTTGGGAAACTAGAGGGGCGAAGCGAGTGTCAGCCAAATTGCGAAACCTGCTGGCGCACAAGCGCCCGCTTGAACTTGGCCTCGTACTTCGAGAGTCGCTGCTGTTCGGCTTCCCAGTTGTCTCCGGACACGCTGAGGCTGGAGAGGGTTTCGCGGGCACGGGTCTCGGCTTGCTGGGCACGATCCACGTCAATCTCGTGGGCGCTTTCCACAAGTTCAGCCAACACGGACACACGATCCGCCTCGACTTGCGCGTAGCCCCAGTGAACCGCCAGCGCACGGGTTTCACCCTTGCTGCTGTAGGAAAGGACTCCGGTGTCCAACGTCGTCACCAACGGGATGTGCTCCGGAAGAATCCCAAGCTCCCCCTCGCTTCCCGGCAAGGTCACAGATTCCACCGCCGCTTCCAGAACCTTGCGGCTCGGAGTCACGACTTCCAGTTGCATCGTTTCAGGCATTTTAGCTGCTTCCTTGGAAAATCAATGTTTGCAGTTCAACTACTTCTCGATCAGGAGGCCATCTTCTCGGCCTTCTCCAGAGCCTGCTCGATGGTACCGATCATGTAGAATGCTTGCTCTGGAAGCTCGTCGTGTTTGCCGTCGAGGATTTCCTTGAAGCCCTTGATCGTGTCCTTGATGTCCACATACTGGCCTGCGGATCCCGTGAAGATTTCCGCCACGAAGAAGGGTTGCGAGAGGAAGCGCTGAATCTTGCGGGCCCGGTCAACGACCAGCCTATCGTCTTCGGACAACTCGTCCATCCCAAGGATGGCGATGATGTCCTGCAAATCCTTGTAGCGCTGGAGCAGATTCTGGACAGCGCGGGTGATCTGATAATGCTCTTCGCCAAGGGTGTCGGCAGAAAGAATCCGCGAGGTTGAATCGAGCGGGTCCACTGCCGGGTAAATGCCGAGTTCAGCAATTTGCCGAGAGAGGACGACTGTGGCGTCCAAATGCGAGAAGGTCGTCGCCGGAGCGGGGTCGGTGAGATCGTCTGCCGGAACGTAAATCGCCTGCACCGAGGTGATGGAACCTCGTTTGGTCGAGGTGATCCGCTCCTGCAAAATCCCCATTTCAGTGGAGAGCGTTGGCTGGTAACCCACAGCAGAGGGAATGCGTCCGAGCAGAGCAGACACTTCCGAACCCGCCTGTGTGAAACGGAAGATGTTGTCCACGAACATCAGCACATCCGCACCTTCCTCGTCACGGAAATGCTCGGCGACGGTCAATCCGGTCAGAGCAACACGAGCGCGGGCACCCGGAGGTTCGTTCATCTGGCCATAGACGAGACTGGTCTTGTCCAAAACCCCGGATTCTTTCATCTCATTCCAGAGGTCATTGCCCTCACGAGTGCGTTCACCAACTCCGGCAAACACCGAGAATCCTCCGTGTTCGGCAGCAATGTTGCGGATGAGTTCCATGATTATGACCGTCTTGCCCACTCCTGCTCCACCAAAGAGGCCAATCTTCCCACCCTTGGAGAACGGGCAGAGCAAGTCCAAAACCTTGATCCCCGTGACAAACATCTGCGTTGAAGTCTCCTGCTCCTCAAAGCTGGGCGCAGCGCGGTGAATGGGCAGTCGAGTTTTCGCCTCAATTGGGCCAACTTCATCAACGGGATCCCCTGTGACGTTGATGATACGCCCCAACACCTCGCGGCCTACTGGAGTGGTGATCGGGCTACCAGTATCCCGGACTTCCACCCCTCGGGAGAATCCATCAGTGGATCCCATTGCCACGGTGCGGACTATACCCTCGCCAAGGTGCAGCTGCACCTCACAGACGAGACACTTTGCCGCCTCATCGGTAGGATTGGTGATTTCGAGAGCGGTGTAGATTTCCGGGAGGGTTCCGGTGTCAAAGGCCACGTCCACCACGGGCCCCATGATCTGTACGATTCTGCCGGTGTTCATTCCGTCCTTGCTACGGTGTGAGGTTGAATGGGTTGAGCATCAGAGGCTTTCGGAGCCGCTGATGATTTCGATCAATTCCTTGGTGATCGCCGCCTGTCGTGAGCGGTTGTAATAAAGCTGGAGCTTGTCAATCATCTCCCCTGCGTTCTTGGTCGCCGCCTCCATCGAAGTCATGCGGGCAGCGTGCTCTCCAGTGAGGATCTCCAGCCATGCCGTGAAGACACAATTCTGCACATACTTTTGCAACAACGCGCCGAGAATTTGCTCTGGAGACGGCTCGAAGAGTACCTCGCGTTCGTCGGTTTCTTCGGCCTCCGGAGGTTCGATCGGGAAGAGGGTCTCGATCGTGGGTTGCTGGGTCAAGACACTGACAAAATGGCTGTAAACCAATAACACACGGTCCAGTTCTCCAGCGACGAAGCGTTCCATCATCAGACCCACCACCTCATTGATCACCCTCGGGCGTTCTCCCGGAGGAGTGTCACCATAATGTTTAATGATGGTGTGCGAGGAGCGTTTGATGAAATCGTTGCCCTTGCGACCCACCGTCACAAACTGGGCATCGCTCACTCCGCTCTCGGTCAACTGCCGAAGCACGGTACGGCAGAGGTTCGTGTTGAACCCACCACACAACCCACGGTCGCTTGTCAACAAGATGACCCCCGTACGGTTGCTCGTGGGCTCACGGAACAGAGGGTTATCGTCCTCGCCGAAACGGGAACTGAGCGAAGACACCACCCGCTTGAGTTGGGCGGAGTAAGGGTTGGCCGCCTTGGAAGCGATCTCGGCTCGCCGCAGTTTGGCCGCCGAGACCATCTTCATGGCGCTGGTGGTCTTCTGCGTTTTCTTGACGCTGGTGATGCGGTTGCGAATATCCTTGAGACTCGGCATTCCGGAATTTCCGTCGCTGGAGGGCTGCTGCCCAGTTGTCAGGCTGCGAAGCCTTGGGCAAATCCACCCAAGGTGCTTTTGAGCGCCTGAGTGGACTCGTCCGACAGTTGCTTGTCCGCTTCGATCTGGTTGCGCAGTTCGGACTGGCTGGAGCGCATGTGCACGAGGAATTCGGACTCGAACTTGCGGACGGCGCTCACCGGGATGTCGTCCATGTAACCGTTGGTGGCCGCGAAAATGGCCAGCACCTGATCCACCCACGACAGCGGCTGGTACTGAGGCTGCTTGAGCACTTCAACGAGCCGCTGCCCACGCGCCAACTGTATTTGGGTCGCCTTGTCGAGGTCACTCCCGAACTGGGCGAACGCCTCCTTCTCCCGGAACTGGGCGAGGTCAAGTCGCAAGGTTCCTGCGACCTGTTTCATCGCCTTCACCTGCGCGGCGCCACCCACCCGGCTCACGGAAATCCCCACGTTGATCGCGGGGCGGACCCCGGAGTTGAAGAGGTCGGCGGTCAGGAAGATCTGGCCATCCGTGATCGAGATCACGTTTGTTGGAATGAACGCAGACACGTCCCCCGCCTGCGTTTCGATCACCGGAAGGGCCGTCAGCGAACCCGCGCCAAGCTCGTCGTTGAGCTTGCAGGCGCGCTCAAGGAGACGGCTGTGGAGGTAGAAGACGTCCCCTGGATACGCTTCGCGTCCCGGAGGCCGCCGCAGCAGCAGCGACAGTTGGCGGTAGGCCACAGCCTGCTTGGAAAGATCGTCGTAGATGCAGAGCACATGCTTGCCTTTGTCCCGGAAGTACTCGCCCATGCTCACTCCGGAATACGGGGCGAGGAACTGGAGCGGGGCGGGTTCGGAGGCGGTTGAGGAAACCACAATCGTGTAGTCCATGGCCCCAGTGTCCTCAAGCAGCTTGACGATTTGTGCCATCGTGGAGCGCTTCTGGCCGATGCCGACGTACACGCAGATGACGTCGCCCCCCTTCTGGTTGATGATCGTGTCAATCGCAATGGCGGTCTTGCCGGTTTGGCGGTCACCGATGATCAGCTCGCGCTGACCGCGACCGATCGGCACCATCGAGTCAATGGCCTTGAGTCCAGTCTGCAACGGTTCATGCACTGACTTGCGGGCAACGATGCCTGGCGCGACGACCTCAACCCGCCGGAATTCCGTCGTCTCCAGCGGCCCCTTGCCGTCGATGGGCTGGCCGAGCGAGTCAACGACGCGGCCAATGAGCGCATCGCCGACGGGAACCTCCGTGATGCGTCCCGTGCGTTTCACCTCGTCGCCTTCCTTGATGTGCCGATCTTCTCCGAAGAGTACGATTCCAACGTTGTCTTCCTCAAGGTTGAGTGCCATGCCAATGATGCCACCGGGAAACTCCACGAGTTCACCCGCTTCCACGTTGTCCAGCCCGTGGACCCGTGCGATGCCGTCCCCCACCTCTAGGATGGTGCCGACCTCAGTCTTAGTGGCCTGCTTGTCAAAGTTCTCGATCTGCTTGCGGATGATTGCGCTGATTTCTTCTGCTCGAATCTTCATGGGGACTCAACCTTGGATGATGGATTGGCGCACTTGCTCAAGTTGGTTGCGGAGACTCCCGTCAATGACTTCCGAACCGATGCGGGTGACAACGCCGCCTAGGATGGCGGGATCAATTTTCACAGAAAGGCTCACGTCCTTCCCGGAATACTCTGAAAGTTCTTTTCGCAGCCCCTCTAGGGCTTCCTCTGGAAGCGGATGGGTGACGGTGACCTCGGCCTCAATACGGGCGAGACGTTCCTGCATCAAGCGGTGAAATGCACGGTGGATGTCCGGAATCAACGACAGGCGGCGCTTCGAGAGTAGAAAGCGGGCGAACACGTCCACCTGTGCGGGAGGGGTCAGCACGTCCAGAATCTCTGCCAGAATCGACTGTTTGGCTACAGACGGCACTTTGGTACTGGCAAACGCACCTTGCAATTCCGAACTCGACTCATACGCTTCTGCGAGTTCGGACAGGCTTTGCTCCATTGACTCCAGTGCCTGATCACGACCGGCCAAGCCCAGTAGCGCCTTTGCGTAGCGACGGGCAATCACTCCTTGACTCATGCTGCCTCCTTCGTCTCACCGAGTTGCTTTAGGTAGCCCTGCACGAGTTGCGCTTGCTGCTGTTCGTTCATCTGTTCGCTGACCTTGGCTTCGGCTTGCCGGATGGTTTCGTTGGCGACCCACTCCTTCAGTTCGTGCTCGGCTTTGCGGTACTCTTGGTTGATTACGAGCTTGGCGTGTTCAGTCATGCGCTGCACCTCGGTACGCCCTTCCTCGATCATCCGGACCTTCTCGACCTCAGCGTCTTGCTTCGCCTGCGCAACCATTGCCACCGTTTCCTGCTCCAGTCCCTGAAGCTTTTGCTTCATCTCATCAAGCTGCACGGAGACCTTACGCTCGGCTTCACGGGCTTCTTCCAGCGAGCGTTTCGCCGATTCCGCCGAGGTTTGCAGACCATCGCTCACCGGCTTGCGGCCAAAGCGGTAAAGGATGTAGAGGAGGACCGCAACGTTAACGACTTTCCAGAGAAAATCCAAAGAGTCGCCACCTTCTCCTTCGGCGGCGTAAAGCTCCGTGGCACCGCACAGCAGGAAGGCTAGCGCGGCTGAGCGCAGGGGCATCAGGTTCATCAGGTCCAGTGTTTGGTTTAGTGGTCGGTGTTGGTCCGCAGCACAGGTGGGGTCAACTCAGCAAGCGGGCAGCGGTGTTGGTGGCAATCTCGACGCTCACGGTTTGCAACTCCGCTTTAGCGGCGGTCACTTGCTGCTGAAGTTCGGCACGGTTTTGCTCCAGTTCCCCCTCCAACTTCTCCAACTCGGTGTGGATCATGACCTCCTTTTCGTGGATGCCCACGTCTCGGGCCTCATTGATGAGGTGCATGACCTGTGTTCGGGCCTCATGCAGCTTGTGATCGATCTCCACACGGAGTTTTTCGATCTCCTCGATGGCACGAGCCACTTGGCTTTGACTGTTGTCAATGACCTGTTTGCGGTTGTCTAAAGTGCGCAGCACCGGCTGAAACAACAGTTTGTTGAGCGTGAAGATCATGATCAGCAGGATCAACAACACAACAAGGGGTGTGGCCAACTGCAAGTGCAGCAGCCCGTAGTCCATGCTGAGCCCCCCCCATGCGTTTTCGATGACGGCCTGCTTAAAGTCCATGCGATGCGTGTTGTGACGTTCTTGAAAAAACTTATATTTATAGCACAATATCGGTTCACCGGTCAAGTTTGATGGTCTCGCAAGAAGTCCTCTGAGGTGATAAATTAGTCGATTTCTGGGGTCTCTCAACCATTCGAGACACCCTTCTCGTTCAACCTGCGGCGTTTTGAGCATCCGAGTTTTTTCAGAAGTCGGTGCCCTTGGGTTCTTGCGAGACCATCAAGTTTAGACTGTCCACGAACCCTCATTTGCCTTTGCTGATGCCTTTTCGAATCGGAAGCGGATTTGACGTTCACGCCTTTGCCGCAGGCCGTAAACTCATTCTCAGCGGGGTCGAGATTCCCCATGATCGCGGGCTGGAGGGCCACTCCGACGCCGATGTCCTCAGCCATGCCGTGATGGATGCCTTGCTCGGTGCCCTTGCGCTCGGCGACCTCGGCCAGCATTTTCCAGACACCGACCCCCGTTACAAGGGTGCGGACAGCCTCGCGTTGCTCTGCGAGGTGGAAACGCTCGTCCGGAAGCACGGCTATATCTGCGGCAACCTCGACTGCATCGTGATCGCGCAGCGCCCCAGACTCGCCCCTCATATCCCACAGATGCGGGCGAAGCTTGCCCATGCTCTCCGGGTTGCACTTGATCGCGTGTCTGTAAAAGCCACCACCACGGAACACCTCGGTTTCACGGGACGCGAAGAAGGAATCGCCGTACAAGCCACCGTGCTGCTGTTCCGAGCAACGTCCGAAACGGATGCAATTCAAAGTATTGGAACATAGTTTTTCAAGCAGCTTGATCCAGTGCTTGCCTTTCTGTAGTCAATGTGGGACGATCTTCAGATAAACTTGAGAAGTTCTACGCTTAACAAGCATCCGTAAAAACCTTTCTCAGAAACAGGCATGAACAACTTCATGCGGAATTTGGGCATCTGGCTCGTCATCGGCATGGTGATGTTGCTGCTCTTCAATGTGCTCGGCAACCGCCAGTCCGAAGAACGCCAACTCTCCTTCTCTGACTTCATCACCCAAGTTGAATCCGGAAGTGTGCTGGAAGTCACCTTGCGTGAACGCCAAGTGATCGGCGTGAGCGACACCAATGGGCACTTCCAGACGCAGGTGCCGAACTACCCCGCGCTTTTTGAACTGCTGGAGCGCCATCAGGTGCGTGTGCGCGTGGAGCCTCCGGATCAGGGCAATCTTTTCTTCGCGATCCTCAACAGTTGGCTCCCGATGCTGCTCATCATCGGCATCTGGCTCTTCTTCATGCGGCAGGTGCAAGGCGGCGGGAATCGGGCAATGAGTTTTGGGAAAGTCCGGGCGCGGATGCTGGAGAAAGGTGAGAACGCCATCACTTTCGCAGACGTGCAGGGCATTGACGAAGCACGGGAGGAAGTCTCGGAGATTGTGGACTTTCTCTCCGATCCGCAAAAATTTGAGAAATTGGGCGGCGAGATTCCGCGTGGCGTCTTGCTGATGGGCGATCCAGGATCTGGAAAAACTCTGCTTGCCAAGGCGATTGCCGGGGAGGCGGAGGTGCCGTTCTTCAGCATCAGCGGCTCGGATTTTGTGGAGATGTTCGTCGGCGTGGGCGCGAGCCGTGTCCGGGATCTCTTCGAGCAGGGCAAGAAGCACTCGCCCTGCATCATCTTCATTGATGAAATCGACGCCGTGGGCCGTAGCCGAGGGGCCGGACTAGGTGGTGGCAACGACGAGCGCGAGCAGACCCTCAACCAGTTGCTCGTCGAAATGGACGGCTTTACCCCCAACGAGGGCATTATCGTCGTTGCGGCAACAAATCGTCCGGACGTGCTTGATCCTGCCTTGCTGCGTCCAGGGCGCTTTGATCGACATGTGGTGGTGCCACGTCCGGACGTGCAGGGGCGCGAGAACATCCTCAAGGTCCACACCGGGGAAATGGAGTTGGGCGAGGAGGTGGACCTTCAGGTGATTGCCCGTGGCACTCCCGGATTCACCGGAGCCGACTTGTCCAACCTTGCCAACGAAGCGGCGCTCTGGGCCGCGCGCAACGACAAGGACAAGGTGGACATGACCGATTTCGAGTACGCCAAGGACAAGGTGCTGATGGGCGGCGAACGCCGGAGCATGGTCATCACGGATGATGAAAAACGCACCACCGCCTACCACGAGGCTGGACACGCGTTGGTCGCCGTTTCACTTCCGGAATGCGACCCCGTCCACAAGGTCACAATCATCCCACGAGGACGGGCGCTTGGAGTCACGCAACTGCTACCCGAAGAGGACCGCCACAGCTACAACCGCAGGGGATTGTTGAGCCAGATTTCGATGATCATGGGTGGACGCGCTGCCGAGCAGTTGGTCTTCCAACAATTCACAACCGGGGCCAGTGACGATCTCAAGAAGGCGACTGAACTGGCCCGCAAGATGGTCTGCCAGTGGGGGATGAACGAGAAACTCGGTCCAGTCTCCTACACAGAAAATGCTGGGCAGGTGTTTTTGGGGCGGGATCTCCAGCGCCACAAAGGCTTCAGCAACGAATCTTCGCGTATGATTGACGAGGAGGTGCTGCGCATCCTCACCGAGTGTTACGACCGCGCCAGCACCATCCTCAAGGAAAACTATCAAGCCTTGGAGCACCTCGCCCAAACCCTGATTGAGAAGGAGACCGTGGGCGGAGAGGAAGTTGCTCAAAGCCTGCGTCAGCCCGCACCCGCATGATCGCAGTCGCAAACTGAACAACCACTCAACCGCATTCCCGACCTGTTCTTGTGAGTCCCGTTGCCACGTTTGTCGAGAACCTCGATCTTCAGTGGCCAGACCTCATTGACCTCCTGCTCCTCAGCCTGATCTTTTACCGGTTGCTCATCCTCATCAAGGGCACCCGGACAATCTCCATGCTACTCGGCTTCTCGCTGTTGCTGGGGTTGTATGTGCTTTCTCTCGCCCTGCAACTCGAGGCCACCCTGCTACTGCTGGACAATCTGGCGAACTCCCTCGTATTGGTGGTGGTTGTGTTGTTTCAGGCCGACATCCGGAATGCGCTTGCGCAATTTGGGTTGTTCACAATGTTCCGGGATCATGGATCCAAACAGCAAACGATTGTGGACACCGTGCTGCAGACGTGCGAAACGATGGCGCGCCGGAGGATTGGTGCACTCATCGTTTTTGAGCGCGAAGTCGGGTTGCGCAACCACACTGATCGCGGCACCACACTCAATGCCGAGGTCAGCGAACCCTTGTTGCTGAGCATCTTCGCCCCCACCTCTCCACTGCATGACGGCGCAGTCGTGCTGAGCCCCAAAGGTGTGTTGGCGGCCGCTCGGTGCATCCTGCCGGTTTCGATGAACACTCGACTGGGTGAGGATTTGGGTACCCGACACCGTGCTGCCGTCGGTGTCACCGAAGAAAGCGATGCCGTGGTTTTGGTGGTCTCCGAAGAACGCCGTGAAATCAGCCTCTGCTGCCGGGGCAGCATCCTCCGCAATCAAGGCCGGCAACTCCGTCCGCTTATTCTCGATTTACTCTCCGGAAAGCTCACCGAACTTCCTGGATCGGAAAAACTTGTGAACGGCGACGATTCTGTGTCACCCATACTGCCGGAAGACGCCGAGACAGCGCACGCCACCCAAGCCAACCCCGCCACCAGCTAAGTTGATGCCGCGTTTGTCATGGTTCTCAGAAAACCTAGGATTCAAGGGACTGTCGATCCTGCTAGCACTGTTCGTGTGGTACCTCGCCAAGCAGGTGGGCGATCCAATCCAGATGAGTTTTTTTGTGCCCGTGGTGTTCAAGAACCTATCCCAGAATTTTCAGGTTTCGTCTGATCCCCCACAAGTGAACATCTCAGCGCGAACCAAGAATCGCGGAGGCAGCCTCAATCCTCTGGCCGTTCAGGCGATCATAGACCTCAGCACAGCGCAGGACGGGCAGGTGGAGTATGTGTTGACCGAGAGCAACATCACTGCCCCGGTAGATATCCACATCACCCGGATCACTCCGCCAAAGGTCATGCTCTCCATCGAGGAACTGATCGAGAAAACCCTGCCGGTGCAGGTTCGTCGCCAAGGAGAGGTACAGAAGGGTTTCCTGCTCGATTCCATCGAGATCACGCCATCATTCGTGCGAGTCCGGGGTGCTAAGTCACAACTGGCCTCCCTCGAAACCGTGGCGACGATGGTGATCGACTTGAGCGAATTGAATCACAGCACCGAGATGATCATCCAACTCGACTTGCCGCCGCACAGTTTGCAGATTCTGGACGAGGGGGTGGAGTTCTACACTGCACAGGTGAACCTGCGGAGCTTGCCCGTCAAGAAACGGTTTGACAATGTGCCCGTGTACCTCCGAAATACGGCCTATGTCAGCGTGATCAATCCGAACGTCTTCAACATTTTCGTCGAAGGCCCTGCTGAGGTGGTTAAGAGCCTGAATGCCTCCGGGCTTTACGGGGTGATTGATCTGCGCAAGTACACGCCTGGCGTTTACAACAAGGTGAAACCCGCCCCGATCCTTCCGGAAGAGGTGAACATTCTGGAGCAATGGCCTCCCATTTCCCTTTGGGTGAAAAAGGAGACACTGGAGAAATCTGAAAAACTCAAACAGCGAGTTCAATCAAGTGATTTTTCTGCACGTCAACGTTGATCACATCGCCACGGTCCGGCAAGCCCGCCGGACCATCGAACCCGATCCAGTCACTGCCGCTGCGCTTGTGGAACTGGCTGGTGCGCACGGCATCACAATCCACCTGCGTGAGGATCGTCGGCACATTCTGGACCGCGACGTTCACATCCTCCGGAAAACCATCCAGACTCGGCTCAATCTCGAAATGGCGGCAACAGCGGAAATGTTTGGAATCGCGCTGGAGGTGAAACCGGATATCGTCATGCTGGTTCCGGAACTCCGCGAGGAAATCACGACAGAAGGTGGGCTGGATGCAGCAGGAGCGTCGGGAGTGATGAAGGACGGCATCCGCAAGCTCAAGGACGCGGGCATTCACGTCAGCCTGTTCATCGATCCGGATTCCCAGCAAATCGAAGCCAGCCAAGCGTTGGGTGCCGAGGTTGTTGAACTGCACACGGGAAGCTACGCGAACGCGAACGCTCCAGAAAGCATCGAGCAGGAGTTAGCTCGTCTGCACCAAGCCGCACTCGAGGCGCACGCAGCAGGTTTGCAGGTCAACGCCGGGCACGGGCTCAACTACCACAACACTCGTCAAATTTGCCAGCTTCCGCAACTCCGGGAGTTGCACATTGGACACAGCATCATCAGCCGTAGTGTTTTCATCGGTATTTCCGAAGCCGTGCGCGAAATGCTGAAGGTGATCCGGGAGGCGACTCCCCAATCCTGACGCCCACAACTGTCTCTTTCTAAACGAATGACCAAGGACATCGTTATCAATCATGCGCCACACGAAACCCGTGTGGCGGTGCTGGAGAACGGCACTCTCTCTGCGTTGCACTACGAACGCGGCCAAGAGCAGCGCATTGTAGGCAATATTTACAAGGGCAAGGTGGTCAAAGTACTACCCGGCATGGAGTCCGCGTTTGTCGAAATTGGTGCCGAACGTGCTGCATTTTTCTACGTTGGCGATCTGATTGACGAAAGCGAACTGCTGGATGGAACCACGCACTCCAAGCGTCGGGAACGCGAGGACATCGCTTCTATGCTCAAGGAGGGGCAGGATGTGCTCGTTCAGGTTTCCAAGGGACCAATCGGCACAAAAGGCTCTCGCATCACCAGCCACATTTCGCTGCCGGGCCGTCACTTGGTGTACATGCCCACTTCCCGCACGCTGGGGGTTTCCCGCCAAATCTTGGAAGACGGCGAACGGGTGCGGCTGAAGGGAATTGTCGAACGACTCCGCCCCAAAGCTGGAGGATTCATCATCCGGACGGTTGCTGAGGGGGCTTTCGAAGAAGACCTTCATTCCGACATCAACTACCTCGTCTCGCTTTGGGAGGACATTCAGGAACGCTACAAAATCACGAAAGCGCCCGCCCTGCTGCACTCTGACCTCAACGTGGTGTTCCGCACCCTCCGGGACGTTTTCTCTCCAGACGTGCGGCGGCTGGTGGTGGACGAGGAACAGCAGTATAAGGATGTCCGCTCTTTCGTGCGCTCGTACCTACCGCGCTACAACTCCATTGTCGAGCATTACAACCAGCGCACTCCAATCTTTGATTACTATGGGATCGAGGTGGAGATTGACCGCGCCCTCGCGCAAAAAGTCTGGCTACGCTCCGGAGGTCACCTCGTCATTGATCAAACAGAGGCATTGACAGCGATTGACGTCAACACCGGGCGCTTCGTTGGCAAGGAGAGTCATGAGAAGACGATTGTGCGCACCAACCTTGAAGCCATCGAGGAACTCGTTTACCAACTGAAACTTCGCAACATTGGTGGCATCATCATCATCGATTTCATTGACATGGAGTCCCCGGAGCATCGAAAATTGGTGTACGAGACCCTCAAGAACCAACTCCGCTCCGACAAGGCCCGCAGCAAGATCCTCGAGATCAGCGAGATGGGGTTGGTGGAGATGACGCGGCGACGGGATCGGGAGAACCTCAATCGCTACCTCTGCGACCCCTGCCCGTATTGTGACGGGTTTGGGCGCGTCAAGTCGCCTTCCACGATTAGCTACGAGATCTTCCGGGAGATCCAGCGCACCTGCAAATACGGGAGTCAAGGTTCAATGGTCGTGTACGTCCATCCGGATGTCTACAGCCATCTTGAAAAGGAAGAGCAGCAATCCATGCAAGCGGTCGAGCGGCTGGTGGGACAGCCACTGGTCGTGAAACCGCTGGCTTCGCTGCATCATGAGCAGTTCGAGTTGTATGAGTTTTGAGGCTTTGCACACGGAAGCGACTGCCAATCTCCAGCGGCATCTGGCCGAGAACACCTATCCGGGACGGGGGCTAATTCTTGGGCGCAACACGGCTGGAGAGTGGACAATTGTGTACTGGCTGATGGGGCGTAGCCGTAACAGCCGCAACCGGATTTTGCTTGAGAACAACGGACGGCTTCACACCGAAGCCGCCGACCCCGCCAAACTCGAAGACCCCACCCTGATCATCTACAACGCCCTCCGGGTTTTTCAGGGAAAAACCGTGGTCAGCAACGGCGATCACACAGATCGAGTGGTGTGCGGATGGGAAAACGGCACGACCTTTGAAGAGACGCTCCATAGTGAACGCCACGAGCCGGACGTTCCAAATCTGACTCCCCGCATCGCGGGATGCTTGCATCCCGAAGATTTGGAATCCCCCCTCCGGCTTGCGTTAATTCGGAGTTGCGGCAGGAATCCAGAGTTGTCAGAGCATCACTTCTTCTGCTATCCTGCACCTGCCTCTGGTTTGGGTCACGGGTTGACCACTTACCAAGGGGACGGCAACCCGCTTCCCAGCTTTGCTAGGCTCCCTCTGTGGTTTCCATTGGAGGGCGAAGGCGATCGAATCGTCAAAGCGTATTGGGAGGTGCTGAATCCGGACAACCGTGTTGCCTTGGCAGTGTGGACCTTGTCTCCGGGATCGAGCACACCTCAAATGCGGATTTGTAATCGGCACCGAACGGATGATCCGGCTCCGGATTCGGGTACGCCAAGGATGGTTTCCCGGACAACTAACCGCTGAGTTTTCTCATGGGCGCAGAGCGACGACAATATCTCAGAGTCCTCTTCGAAGAGACGATTGAGGTCCGCACCAAGGAATGGACGGACCCCGTTGCCACCGGTTTGGACGTTTCCCTCAATGGGGTTCGCTTTCACTGCGAACACCCGCTTTCCGACGGCGAACGGATCACTATCGCTTTCCGTCCGGATTTTGAAGTCTCCGGAAAAGTCCGCTGGTGCTGGCCCATCGAGTGGTACTACCAGTCGGCGGTCCAGTTCATCGAGATCACTCCGGAAGAGCAAGAGCAGCTACGGCAGTACATCATCGATGTGTCCGGGGAAGACTACCCTGATGCCTTTGAGAAAGAGGGGACAGAAACAACCTCTGCTCCCCCGGAACCCGCGCAGGCCGAGCCGAGTCTGGACCTAGAGGACGAGGACGACTGGCTGGATGATCTTTCCGAGGACGACCTCGACGCCGCGGCCGATGAAGACGAGTTCATTTCGCTCGATGAGGATGAAGTCCCCGATGACGAAGGCGTCAACGGGGTTGTTCCGGATATAGACGATCAGAGAGGGAGCCCGTCACTCAATGTCGAAGGCATGGACTCGCGAAGCTTTGAAGGCCGCAGCGTGATCATCCTTGGAGAGAATCAGGAACACTCTGGATTGCTGAAGGAGTATTTGACAGGCCGCACCGGGTTTGAGGTTGAAGCTGTCAGCAAGAAGCAAAACCTCTGGCGGCTGATGAAAATCGATCCTGTGGACATGGTGATCATGGAGTGGCAGGGTCACGCTGGAGAAGAGTCGCTGGACACGCTGCGGCAAACCCGAGATGCCTTTCCTAGCGTTCCCGTGATCTGCCTCGCCGGACCCGTGAGTCTGGAACACCGGCTCAGTGGCCTCAATGCCGGAGCATCGGACTTCCTGACCCGCCCCGTACACCTTTCCTCAGTGGCTCAAAGCGTCCTCACACGCTTCAATGCCGATGGTGATCCTGTCACAGACGCAATGGCGGCAGCAGTGGCCTCTGGTCCCATTGCTACGACACCCGACCCCGGACTGCTTGAGGATGATCTCGACATGTCTGAGGAGTTGGAAATGATCGAAGACGATTTCTAATTCCCGTCTCGCCCCGGAGTTCCTTTCCAGAACTCCGGGCGTTCTCGTTTAACTCCCAGAAATCAGAAGGACTCTGCCGATGCAGCATTCCACGCCCGTGCGTAGGATTCTGGCGGATTATTGAGGAGAGCTCCGGGTTCCAGAAACTCGTAGAGTTCAGAGTAGTTCCGGATTTCAGAAACGCTGACGCGCCGCATGACATGCCAAGGGCGCAAGTCTTCTGTGTTTGCAAGCCCCATCGCTCCCATCATCTCGCAGACACTGCGCTCGGTGTTGCGGTGGAAATTGTACACCCGTTGCGACTTGTCAGCAGGTACAAGTCCTTTCATGAGCATGGGATTGGTCGTCGCCACACCTACGGGGCATTCGTTGGTGTTGCACTTCTGCGCCTGAATGCAGCCAACCGCCATCATCATGCCGCGAGCGGCGTTGCAGAGATCGGCTCCCAGTGCGAGGCGTTTGATGATGTCGAATCCCGTGGTGACTTTTCCACTACAAATGATGCGGATGCGGTCCCGAAGATTGCAGCCCACCAGCGCGTTGTTGACGAGAATCAAGGCTTCGA
>Ga0209501_10002003_pt1 | contig 21805 bp, 20 predicted proteins | sample ArcticOcean_MG_C_4_FD_187434 | JGI IMG/M metagenome (GOLD analysis project Ga0209501, IMG submission 187434) | Marine microbial communities from western Arctic Ocean - ArcticOcean_MG_CB4_134 (SPAdes) (version 2) | ecosystem: Environmental > Aquatic > Marine > Oceanic | place: Arctic Ocean...
AGGAAGGGTTTGGGGAATTGATCGAAGCCGAAGCAATGGAAACTTCCAGCTTGGTTGGTGTCCCGCTAAAAGAGGCCAGTCTGCCCGAAGGTGTTTTGGTTGGTGCAATCGTGCGAGATGATAAGGTCACCATGCCTCGTGGTTCAACAGTTGTTTGCGCAAATGACCGCGTCGTATTATTTGCTGCAAACGAGTCTGTGAAGCAAGTTGAGCAATTGTTTTCAGTTGGGTTGGAATTTTTTTAGTTTACATCAGATGCCCAGAATTTCTTATGTTAATGGCCAATATCTGCCACTTTCCCAAGCCACCGTTAATGTCGAGGACCGAGGATACCAGTTGGCAGATGGGGTCTACGAAGTAATTGCAATTTTTAACGGACTTTTAGTTGACAAGGTCGACCATCTTAGACGGCTCGCGCGGTCATTGAACGAGCTGCGGATAAGTTTACCAGTAAACATATCCGCTCTTAATTTCATTATGAACGAAACCATTCGCAAGAATCGCGTAGTAAATGGCAAGCTATATCTACAAATCACACGAGGTGTTGCACCTCGAGATCATGCTTTTCCCGCTAATTGTAAAAGTTCTATTGTTGTCACTGTTTCCAATGTTTCCTGGCCATCTAGAGACGAAAACAAACAAGGTTGCAGTGTAATTACTGCTGCCGATATTCGATGGAAACGTGTCGACATTAAGTCGGTGTCATTGTTACCTAATGTCCTTGCCAAGCAGGAAGCTATAGATGCAAGTGCTGACGAGACATGGTTGGTAAATGAAGAAGGATATATTACCGAAGGAACAGCGTCTAATGCCTGGATCGTAACCCAAAACAACCAATTGGTAACACGACAGACCGACGGAAATATACTAGCAGGCATTACCCGAAAAACGATATTAAAGCTAGTAAAGGAGGAGGGGATAGAGATCGTGGAGAGACCTTTTACTGTCATAGAGGCCCAAAGCGCTAAGGAGGCTTTCTTTACAAGCAGCACCGCTCTAATAAAACCCGTCACCTCAATTGACAACGTTAGCATAGGAAACGGTAATTCAGGGCTCATGACCTGTGCGCTTATAGATAAGTACTTTGAATTTATGGAAAACCTAACGGAAAATTCTTGAACCAAACTCTTATTAATCCAAAAGCCATCGTTTTTGATTGGGACGATACACTCGTTGACAATTGGCATTCAATCCATGCTGGTCTAAATGCTGCATTAACTGCGATGGGACATGATCCCTGGTCAATTGACAAAACACGTTCTAACGTTAGGAGGTCTATGCGTGACAGTTTTCCATCTCTTTTTGGAGAAAAATGGAAAGAAGCCGCAGAAATATTTTTGTCTCATGTAAGGCGCAATCATCTGGAAACCATTTATGTACTGGATTATGTGCCGGAAATGCTAAGTCATTTCCACCAAGCAGGAATTTACCTTGGAGTAGTAAGTAATAAAAACGGTATACTTCTGCGTGAGGAAGTTGAATTTCTTAATTGGAATAAATGGATTTCTAAAACTGTCGGAGCAAACGATGCTGTAAGAGATAAACCTGATAAAGCTCCTATTGATTTGGTGCTTGATGGAAGCGGAATTAGCAGAAGCAAAGAAGTGTGGTTTGTTGGCGATGCAATCTCTGATATGGAATGTGCCTATAATGCTGGAGTATCTGCAATACTTTTACGCGCTAACGCCTATGATCCCAAAGAATTTGAAGAGTTTCCGCCAGATCGAAGCTTCAAAAATGCTAGTGAATTAACGCGATTTTTTATTTTACCAAAACAAAGTGGCCAAAACCAATAATTTGGGTATAAAATGATCCTAGGAAGGGCGATTTAACGTTCTCCTATATATAATAATATGCAGGCGCTATAAGGGGGATACCCAATGTCTGAAAAATCTCAAAATGTCCAAGATGTATTCCTTAATCACGTTCGAAAAAGCAAGAACGCGGTTACAGTGTTTTTAGTAAATGGTGTAAAACTTCAAGGTATTATCACTTGGTTTGATAATTTTTCGGTGCTTTTACGCCGGGACGGCCACACCCAATTGGTGTACAAGCACGCAATTTCAACGATAATGCCATCTGGTCCAATACAGTTATTCGAGCCAGAAAAAGAAGACTTACCAGAAAAAGAAGACTTACCAGGAAAAGAAGACTTAAAAGACGAAGAAAGCCCTAAAGGCACAGCCTAATTTGACTCTTAAGCTAGTAAAGGGTGGCCAACACCATACTGGCCGGTCGTTGGTGCTGCATCCACAGCTTTCATCAAACGACAGATTACTTCGCGGTTATAGCGTAGGCAAGCGATTAGAAGAATGTGTTCGCCTTGCGGAAGCCATTGGATTGTTAATTGTGCACTCCGAGGTAATCAAAGTACATAAACCACGGCCTTCTTCCCTTATCGGCAAAGGGAGCCTGGATCGATTGTCTTCAATTATTATTTCAAAAGATATTGATGTTACCATTATCGATTCTATTTTATCGCCCATTCAGCAGCGAAATCTGGAAAAGGACTGGAAATGTAAAGTGCTAGATCGTACCAGTCTAATCATAGAAATATTTGGTGCTCGAGCACGTACTAAAGAGGGTGTTTTCCAAGTTGAGCTGGCAGCGCTGACATACCAGCGTAGCCGATTAGTTAGGTCTTGGACGCATTTGGAACGTCAACGTGGAGGGTTAGGCTTTATGGGCGGTCCCGGTGAAACTCAAATCGAGGCTGACCGCAGGCTCATTAATGAACGCATTAGTAAACTAAAAAAAGTTCTGAAAGAAGTGCGGCGAACTCGCGCACTTCACAGAAATGCACGACAAAGAATTCCATACCCTACAATCGCTTTGGTAGGATACACAAACTCTGGAAAGTCGACACTTTTTAACGCTCTAACAGGTTCTAATGTTTATTCTCAAGACCAGTTATTTGCCACACTTGATCCAACTATGCGTGGGCTTGAACTACCATCCGGACAAAAAATTATCCTTTCGGATACTGTTGGGTTTATATCTGAACTGCCACACGAGTTAATTGAATCTTTTCAAGCTACTCTGGAGGAGGTTACAGAAGCGGATATCTTATTGCACGTTCATGATATATCGCATCCAAATGCTGAAACCCAAAAATCAGATGTCCTTCTCGTTTTAAATAAAATGGGATTAACCGATGACGCGGATGTACCAATACTTGAAGTTCGGAATAAAATTGATTGTTTAGATACTGAAGAAAGAGAATTCCAACTCAATCAATCTTCCAGAAGTGAAAAAAAAATTATTTTGATATCCGCTAAAGACGGGGAGGGATTAAAAACACTATTGAGCACTCTAGATACAGAACTAAATACACGTAATAAAGTTATGAAAATCAAACTCCCCTGGACAGACAGTAAAACCTTAGCTTGGATTTATAAACGCGGGCAGGTCATAAAGCGAATAGATGGAAACGAAAGTGTAGATCTCACAATAAAGCTTCATCCTAGCGACGTAGCACGATTAGAGAACAGATTAAATTCTTGAATAGTCCAAAAGAGTTGGCCCCCAGCTAATTTTCAAGTCTATCTCACGTTCTTTTCAAAGGTGCAGGTGACTTTTGAGACATCCCATGAACACATATTAACAAAATCGACTAAAGGCTACGGTGGGGCCATCAATATAATAAAATTATGAGAATGGAACAGAGCTAAATCATATACTTTTAAGACTAAAAAATGTTTTCAGGGGTCGTTCCAAGCTTATCTACCTCCGGCTACGCCAAGACAAAAGGGGTGTATAGTTGGATTTATAAAACAAAATAGACAACCATAAACCGTCATTCTACAATTTTAATACCCCTAAACCTGACTTCCCCTCACAGACCCAGAAGCATTAAGCATTAATTAAGGTTCGTAGATGTTTTTTGACCCCAGCGCTAGTATGGCGATGTTTTTTCCCGCTTGGTGCTAAAGCTTCGTTAAAAAAGAAATCCGGCATTTCATCATCATCGTCGGTGAATCCAGCATCTTTATTGAACTGCCACTCCATTTCTAACGCCTCACGGCCAATTTCCATAAATTTACTTTCGTCGAAGCTTGTGCCATGTGCTTGATTTAAAGCATCGACTACAAAATCAATACTCTCATTGGTCACAGTCCGTCCAAACAGACAAAGACCTAAAGAGTCCGCAGCCGCACAAATCGTCTGGATTTCCAGACTAGCTTCAACGAGTTCTTCCGTGGTTTTACCATCACATTGAAATGCCGGGATGTTACCTGTGGTATGATCAGCACCCTGGGCCGTTACCATCATCGAGATCCCCGTGACTTCGATTACGCGGGGGTCGTAGGCGCTTATACCTTGTTTTTTTACCGTGGGGACACGTTTGACCCCATAATGCTCGCCAACACGGGACGTTCCTTGTGCCAGAAATTTACCGCGTTCGGTTCCTCGGCGTATATCCTCCAGTGCATCGGACATAAAATCTCGATTGCCGAATTCCCCTTTGCCTGCCTCCATTAAGACACCTAACATGGCACCTACTTCAATAGTATCAACGCCCAAGTCATTAGCAACATTGTTTAATAGTGCCACGTCATCTGGATCCTCCAGTCCACAGTTACTGCCCATCAAACCCAATGTTTCATACTCCATGGGGGAACACATCTCGTTTCCATCTTTATCAGCGTAAACATTACTGCACTGTATTAAACAACCTGGCATGCATGCATGAGTGGTTTCACCGCCCCGGCTAAGATTTAAATCTCGGATATAATTCCCCCCGAGCTTCATTGGCCCTTCATCAGTATCCACAAGTGTACCGTCGCTAAAATTCCTCGTAGGAAGACCGCCAATTTTATTTGTAAAATCAGCAACCATAGCCGTACCATATTTCCGGAAAGATTCTATAGCAGCGTCGTCATCTAGCCGTCGCCCATACTCACGGACCGCACCCATAACCTTTTTACGGTCATGGAAAGAAGGCATTTTGTTTCGGTCAAGAACAATCGCCTTGACTCTTTTGCTACCCATGACAGCGCCGACCCCACCGCGCGCAGCTATTCGGGTTGGGCGTTGCTCAGGATCGCTGAAACTGATACCAGATATAAGCCCACCATATTCACCAACCGGGCCACAAATTCCAATACTTACTTTGTCACCATATTTTTCAAACAACATCCCGGCCACTTCAAAGTTACCCTTGCCTACATACGGTGACGCATCTTCATAATTTATATCACCATCTTTGGTGATATAAATAACTACCCAATCCTTAGAAGCACCGTTGAGTGTAATGCCCGAAATTTCAAGCTGACCCATAGCAAAGGCAAACGTACCACCTGAATTTGCCTCCTTAACACCTCCCGTCAGGGGACTTTTGCAGCCTACACTCAATCGATTTGCGTTGGAAAAATTCGAACCAGCAAACGGCCCCGCCGAGAAAATTAGAGGGTTCTCTGGAGATAATGCATCTACTTGCGCAATACCTCTTTCTAATAAGGTTTTCGCGATCAGATGGCGTCCAACAACAATCACGTCCTCACCATCGATTTCTTCCTTAGTTGCCTCTTGCTCTGTAAGATCAATATTTATGTACTTACGCATCACAGTCTTACCTTTTATTTTGCATTATTGGAGAATTTTAAAACTATGTAGAAGTCTAACTTATCAATTAATACGGTGCATCCATTTCTTATATATTCTAATCTTATATATTCCAATTAACCTTAATCTTATTACCTAATAAAATAAATCAGTTCGTTGAGAGCCATATAGATCACTTTTACAAATTAATAAACTAGAGAAACTATAAAATAAATGATTCCTAATTCACTGCACTCAATTCCGAACCTTGAAGCGGTCTCGAAGATCATAATAACAATAGCCAAAGATGAAATTCTGAGTCGTTTTAAGCATCTTCAGAAAAACGAAATAAGCGAAAAAGGAATGGGAGAAATTGTTACCGCCGCTGATATCCAAAGTGAAATCCGTCTGGCGAAGGAACTGACATCACTAATACCGGAAAGCAAAGTGGTTGGAGAAGAAGAATATGATCAAAACAAAAGTATCATTGAACGATTTGATGGAGATGAACCAGTATGGGTTTTAGATCCATTAGACGGGACCAGAAATTTTTCACAAGGCAAGCCGTGCTTTTGTATCATCGTCGCTTACTGCCTGAAAAATACCACTTATCTGGGTTGGATATACGACCCTATTAAAAATAATATGTTTTTCGCAGCCAAGGGTTATGGTGCATGGTGCAACAATAAAAAGATAGAAACGGAAATCACACCAAAATTATCAGAAATGGTTGGTTCCATTGGAAAACATAGACGCGAACATCTCTCGACCTATTATTCAAAAACAAACACAGAATCACCAAAACGATTAACTCGATATCGTTGTTTGGGGATGGAATATGTCGACCTAGCTAGAGGAAAACTACATTTCGCGGAATATAATTTGTTGAAACCTTGGGACCACGCTGCGGGTGTACTTATTATGGAAGAAGCTGGAGGTTATGGTGCATTTGTTAGTTCAAAAAGACCGTACACCCCTGGGCCTATTATCAATAAAAGATTTGTGGCGACCTATCGTGACGACATTTGGAACAATATTTGTAATTATTTATTAGTTTAACAAATAGTTACGTTATCCACGAGCTTTCGCCTCTTGCCAATAATATTCCATCTCTTCTAGCGTCGCATCCTTTGGTTTTTTACCATCACTGAAAAGCATCTCTTCAACATACTGGAAACGTTTCTCAAACTTTTTATTACCTTTGCGTAAGGCAGCTTCCGGATCTATATCCATTTTACGAGCTACGTTAGCTGCCGAGAATATTACGTCTGCAATCTCTTCAAATACCGCTTCTCGGTTCTTAGATTTATTGGTTGAAGATATCTCCACTTCTAGTTCTTCAATTTCTTCCTTTAATTTGTCCAGAGCACCTTCGACAGTTGGCCAATCAAAATTAACACGGGCCGCACGTTTTTGGAGTTTATAAGCGCGTAGAAGAGCAGGGAGGCTGTTAGCGATGCCGCCTAATGTTGAATTAGCATCTGGTTGGCTGGAAAGACTTCGTTCCGATGCCTTTTGTTCCTCCCAGGCGTCTGTTTGTTCACTAGCAGAAGCTATGGATTTGTTTTTAAACACGTGTGGATGGCGTAGAACCATCTTCTTTGCACTAGCATTTGCCACATCGTCAAAGTCAAACTCACCCGCCTCACAAGCCATTTGAGCATGATAAACTACTTGCAGAAGTAAATCTCCTAACTCATTTTTCAAGTCATCCATATCCCTTCGTTCGATTGCATCTACTACCTCATAGGCTTCTTCAAGGGTAAAAGGTGCTATTGTGTCAAAGTTCTGATCAATATCCCATGGGCAACCATTAACCGGGTCACGTAAATGTTTCATCACACCAATCAATTCTTCAATAGGTGAAGATTTTAGACTTTTACCGGATGGATCAGATGAGGTCATATTGTTATCTCTAGTTATTTAATTTAAATTTCCAAAATACTTTGTAAGTCTATTTATTATTGAGAACCATCTTGGAGCAATTTTCAAATAACCTTTGAACTATTTCAAATTTTGCTAAGGCGATAAGAGAATAGGGAATAAAATCCTGTTACCTGAGATCTCATCTCTCAATCATAACACCAACGATAAATCGCATAATATATATTATGTATAATTATTGTTCTTTATTTAATTACAATACTTTATCATAATTAAATAAAGAAATATCTTAATAAAATTATATCCCTAATACTTATTGCGTTGCCTTAGTAAACAGCCTAAAAAAATTTTTAGTAGTAATATCTGTTAATTCATCAAAAGAAATCTCAAAGATTTCAGATGCTTTTTGGGCGGTATGAATTACAAAGGCAGGCTCATTCTTTTTGCCACGGTGTGGTATAGGAGCTAAAAACGGTGAATCTGTCTCAAGCAAGATACGATCTAACGGTAACGATTTAACAGTATTCCGTAGGTCCTGGGTATTTTTGAAAGTGATAATTCCCGATAATGAAATAAAAAGTCCAAGTTCTAGCGCACAATTTGCTACTTCCTCCCCCGCAGAAAAACAGTGTATTACTCCAGGGAATGGACCCTCGGTGTGTTCTTCCCTCAAAATTTCAATCGTTCTTTGATCTGCATCCCGCGTATGTATTATTAATGGTAACTTTGTTTTACGCGCGGCTTGGATATGCGTACGAAAATTGCGTTCCTGAATATTGCGTGGGCTATTATCATAATAAAAATCTAGGCCTGTTTCTCCAATACCAATTGTTTTCGGGTGTTCTGCCAATTTGACAAGGGTTTCGGCATCAATTTCGGGTTCTTTGCCACTTTCATGGGGATGAATTCCTACAGAACAAAAGACATTGTTATTATTATCAGCAACTTGCGAAACATCTTCAAATTCCAACAGGCTTGAACATATACACAGCATGTGGCTAACGCCTGCCTCACCGGCTCTCGCAACCACTTCGGGTACTTGCTCACATAATCCCTCATAACTTAAGTGGCAATGACTATCCACTAACATGATATCTCCTCACCTAAACTTTACATTTAGGCTTTTTATTTTAGGGATCGCAACCTACTCTCTAAACCAGTTCTATCAACTAATTATCTTCGTTAAACCTATCATGTTGAGAGATTTTCCCAATGCGCGTAGCCGTTATCATCCATTTAAGCCGAAACAAATCCACGATTGGGCTCTATTCAGCAAATGTTTTAGATAAACTTCGCCCAGATATATTTCTGATCAACACTTCTCAGGGTAGAATAATAGACGAAGAAGCTCTCTTTAATCGTTTAAAAACTAGGAAAATTGCTGCAGAACATTTGGATGTCTTTGAAACTGAACCTGTCCACAATGTTTTAGATCTGTTTAAGGCTACCAAACTTTATGGGAACCCCTCACACTGGTGCCGGAGCTAGAGAGGCATGGGAAGCGATGGCAAGATCCGGCATTCGTAATCTTAGTGAAAACTGGATTCCCGAACTCGGCATTTATCCATATGACTAAGCTGTAGGCAATAATACTCTTGAAAAAGAAAATTTGAATTGTTTAACCGCTATGGCTGTTAAAAACTTTGATTACATCATTATAGGAGCTGGTTCAGCTGGTTGTGTTTTAGCTAATAGATTGAGCGCAAATCCAAAAATCAACGTATGCCTATTAGAGGCAGGCCCTCCTGACAAAAGTTCACTACTTAAACTTCCTATTAGCGTGATGTTTGCAATGAAGCATCCCAAATTTACATCACAGTTTTTTTCAACTCCGCAAAATCATTTGAATGACCGTAAAATCCATGTTCCTCGAGGTAAAACCCTTGGTGGTTCAAGTTCAATAAATGGAATGTTATACGTCCGGGGACATTATCTCGACTATGATGGGTGGGGTGCTCTTGGAAACCATGGTTGGAGTTGGTCTAATGTTCTACCATATTTTAAAAAATCCGAAAATAACGAGAACTACCAATCTAGCGAGTATCATGGAATAGAAGGATGTCTTAATGTCCGTAAGCTCGATTTTCACAATCCTGTTGCTCAAGCTTACTTTAATTCAGTGACTGCTCTTCAATACCCTTACAATGATGACTTTAATGGCCCTACCCAGGAAGGCGTTGGTTTTTATCAAGCTACTATGACAAAAGGAGCGCGGCATTCTGTCGCGTCGGCCTTTTTAAGGCCAGTTAAAGACCGCAAAAATTTAGAAATTCTTACAAGTCTAGAAGTTGAGAAGATTTTGATTAGCAATAAGTCTGCGATTGGTGTTTCAGTCCGAAATACCAAAGGACAATTTAAAATAAATGCACGGAAAGAGGTAATTTTGTCGGCCGGAACTATATCCTCTCCTGCTATATTGATGAGATCAGGAATAGGAAACCCTGACGTTTTATCAAAAATTGGCATAGATATAATTCACCCACTCCCTGGTGTGGGTGAAAATTTGCAAGATCATGTTTCATGCACAATTTATGTAAAGACTATTAGCAAAGTACCTTATGGTTTTTCTTTGCCTTTAATACCTAAATTATCATGGTGGGTTTTAGATTATTTTATGAGGCGCAATGGTCTTTTTGCTAGTAATATCATGGAATGCGGTGGTTTTTTAAAAACAGATAAGACTTTAGATTACCCTAATATTCAGCATATTTTTATGCCTGCATTTAGGCAACCACCGCCAGATATGTTGGCCTATGGACATGGTTATTCTTTAAATACGATATTACTTAGACCAAAAAGTGTTGGCAGTATAAGCATCAAAAGTTCAGATCCTTCTGATGCTCCAATTATTGACCTTAATTTGCTGAGTGAAACCGATGATCTAGAGAATTTAATAACTGGAATAAAAGGCTCAAGGAGAATTTTAAATTCAAAGGAATTTTCATATTTAAAACCAGAGGAATTAAGGCCCGGACCCGCTGTACAGACAGATAGACAGTTGGCTGATTATATAAAAGATAATGCGCAAACTGTTTATCATCCTGTTGGAACTTGTAAGATGGGAATAGATAGAGATGCAGTGGTTGATCCTCAGCTTAAAGTACATGGTGTTGCAAACTTAAGAGTAGTAGACGCATCTATAATGCCGAGGATTATCGGTGGCAATACGAATGCACCAACGATTATGATAGCTGAAAAAGCGGCCGATATGATCAGTGAGGATGACGACTTTTGAATACCTACTTAATTAATCCCAGTGATAATCCTATTATTAATTAAAATGTTGGGATCAGGATGAGATAGCTGCCGTCTTATATTTAGCTGGAGAGGTTATCTCGAGTAATTCCAAATCATCAGAGCACTTCAATTCATTGTGAACTATTTCTGGCGGTTGCACACAGCAGTCCCCCGGACCAAAAGTATGTTCCTCCTTCCTAGTTTTGCCACTTTTTTCTGGAATTTCGTAAATAAATTTAATCCAACCCTTTAAGATATAAATCATTTGGAAATCGAGTTTGTGGACATGCAAGCCAGTCGCATGCAGATCGCTCGGATCTCCGCCATCCCTTACGCGCAAAATATGAGCCTTCACCCTACCCCCTGTTGCCTCTACTACCCCTAGGTCCCGGTACTCAAAGAAATCCCTTAAACCATTCTCCCAGACGGCATCTTGGTCATAATTAGTCGAGAACGTAGTCTGCTCTCCTTGTGTCTTGTTATGATCACTTTGAACATCCATAACCCGTCTCCATTTTGTAATCTAGTATTTACATCAACGCACAAAATAAATAACTAATATTATTCGTCAGACTTCACCAGAAACCGAGGAAAAACGCCCACTGGTTTTGGTAGATCGATATAGGGTTTTGTACCTATTTCCTCGTTAAGTTCCGAGAAGTTTCGGGCATCCTGGGTGATGCCTAATTGATCAAGTAATTTGCCAGCTGCTGCCGGAACTACAGGTTGTAGCAAAATCGCTACCCGGCGTATAACCTCTGCAAGAACAAAGAGCACTGTTTGCATTCGGTCAGGATCTTCTCTCCGAAGCACCCAAGGGGCTTGATGATCGATATAAATATTTGCAGCACGAACTACACTCCAAATTCTATCCAGAGCCACATGGAAAGCCTGCACCTCAAACGCCCCCCGCACCTCAACAAGCAAATTCATTGCTAACCTTAGTAACTCATTATCCTCGTCTGTTAAATCTCCGTAATCGGGCATTTTTGAATTGCAGTTTTTGTTTATCAAAGAAAGGGAACGTTGAGCTAAATTACCCAAATCATTAGCAAGGTCAGCATTGATCCTCTGAATAATTCCTTCGCGCGTAAATGATCCATCTTGGCCATATGGGACTTCCCTAAGAAGAAAATAACGAACCGGGTCGAGCCCAAACTCTTCAACCATCACTTCTGGCGAAAGGACATTACCCAATGATTTCGACATTTTGGCACCTTCGATATTGAGAAACCCGTGTCCAAACACCTTTTTGGGGAGTGGGATCTTTGCACTCATTAAAAAAGCAGGCCAATAGACTGCATGAAAACGGACAATATCTTTTCCTATAATATGTAGATCCGCCGGCCAATGCGTGAGAAATGCATCCTTTGAGGTTTTATTACCTGCATCTGGGAAGCCAAGGCCCGTAATATAGTTGGTAAGTGCATCGAGCCAAACATACATAATGTGATTAGGGTCACCTGGTACCGGCACGCCCCAATTAAATGTAGTTCGAGAAATTGACAGGTCACGCAAACCCTGCCTAACAAAACTGACAACCTCATTTCTACGGCCTTCCGGCATTATAAAATTGGGATTAGATTCATAATAATCTAGAAGTGGTTGGGTGTATGAGGATAATTTAAAAAAATAACTAGGCTCCTCGATCCACTCTACTGGTGCACCAGAAGGTGCAAGTTTCTGGTTTGGATTATCATGGTCGTCAGTTAGCTCGCTTTCATCAAAATATGCTTCGTCTCGCACACTGTACCATCCAGCATAATTACCCAGGTAAATATCTCCCGATTTATCTAATAGTCTCCAAATTTCTTGGCTGGCTCGTATATGCCTCTTTTCTGTAGTTCGTATAAAATCATCATTTGAAATGTTCAAAAGTTCAGTCATTTTCTGAAAGGCAGCAGCGTTCTGATCACAAAATATTTTTGGATCTTTACCTGCATCAATTGCAGATTTCTCCACCTTTTGGCCATGCTCATCCGTGCCAGTAAGAAAGTGAACGTTATAACCGTCAAGCCGTTTAAAGCGCGCCATTACATCTGCGGAAATGGCCTCGTAAGCATGGCCTAAATGGGGTAGTCCATTTACATACGATATAGCTGTAGTGATGTAATATGGAGTTTTTGAAGACAAACTCAGGGCTCCAATATTCTTTTTCTGTGGAAACTAAAAGCGACTAATTTGAATTTATTTTAAAGTCTGGCGCAGGGCCCCACTCTATTGAACACCTCTAAAATCATCTTTCTCTACTGCGGTAATCGTAAAAAAGACATTTAAAACAACCTGCTTAGGATCCAAGTTGACACTTTCAGCCTTGTTAAACAAGTTATTGACTTCCTCACGGATATCTATCCATTTGGTAATATCTAATTCATATCGAGCGCCAAGAACTGCTTTTGATTTTACAGTCTCTGTGAGCCAGTAATTAAGAATTAGGCGAAAAATCAGGAATGAATCGTGATTATTATCTTTAGTAATCTTATCGCTAAGGTTATACAAATCTAATATATTAAGATCGATCAAATTAGAAAGTAGGGTATTAGTTGATCGGTAAATTTCGAGACCATCATGCTCCAATAGTCTTAAAGATAACCCAAGACTGCCGTTAGAAAGCGCTAGCAAAATTTTAAGATCTTCATCGTTTGTTTTGGGTGCATAACCCCTAATAATAGTTGTTAGGATAGACGTATCCAAAGGTTTTAAACATAGTTGACGACAACGTGACCGGCTCGTCGCCAAAAGGCTATTTGGATTATGGGACACGAGTAGCAATAAAGCGCGCCGAGGTGGTTCTTCAAGCACTTTAAGTAAAGCATGTTCCGCACTTGTAGTCATTTCGTCTGCTGCGTCAATTAGCACTACTCGCCACCCTGCCTCAACTGGTGTCTTGTTAAGAAATGACCTAATGGCGCGTACGTCTTCAACGATAATCTCTTTCCGAACAACCTTAGTTTTCTCATCTACACCTCGTTCTATAGATAGGAAGTCTGCATGAGTACCGCTGGCAACACGTCGAAAGACGGGATGCTGGTGTTCGAGTAACATTGTTACTTCCGAAGCATCCAAATTTTCAGTATGACTGTTGTAAACAACGTCTAATGTTTGAGCAGGATCTTCTTGAATCAAAGATTTGTGGGCAAGCACATAACGAGCAATACGATATGCAAATGTTGCTTTTCCGATACCTCTAGGTCCACTTATTAGCCAAGCATGATGCATTTGGCCAGTTCTAAATGCTTGTAGAAATTCCCGTTCCGCCTCGGCTTGACCTTTTAGGTCAGGGTTAAGTCGTGGAGTTGGCACACTTAATAACTCAAGTGCCTCCGCCATCAAGCTTCGTCCTTTTCATCAAGATAACGTGCTCTTATTACATTCTTTATCTCTTCAAAAACTTTATTGGGTAAAGGACTAGCATCTATAACCTTACATCGCGAAGGATCGGATCGAGCAATCTCCAAAAATCCCCGCCTTAAACGCTTATGAAATTCTAAATTCATTTTTTCGTAACGGTTTTCCTGATCGTCCTTGACCGATATCTCTGCTCTTCCAATCGTTCTTTCTAACCCTTCATTTGCAGGCAAATCGAGGACGAAAGTAAGATCTGGATGGAGTTGGTCATCTATAAATCTGTAAACCTCATTCACCATTTTATGTGGGACCCCATGGCCGTACCCCTGGTAGGCAACGGTTGAGTCTACATGCCGGTCACATAACACCCAACACCCCTTTTCCAGCGTTGGTTTTATTGTACGCACTAAATGGTCACGACGTGCTGCAAAGTGAAGAAGTGTCTCCGTTTCTGGATCCCAACGTGATGGTTCCCCTTCCACCAGAAGTTTTCTGATTTCCTCCCCTCCAGGAGAACCACCAGGCTCCCGTGTCACAATATGTTGAATGCTGATGCTATTTAGAAAGTTTGAAAGCATGGTAATTTGTGTCGATTTACCTGCACCTTCTCCACCTTCAAAAGTAACAAAGCGCGCAGGTAATTCGCTGCGCCTCATCCAGTCTCTCCCCAAAGGATATATTTAATAGCTGCACCCAAGCGTAATAATATACCAAGTCGATTCACATCGGCCCCCGAGAAAAGTGGAATTTCGCGGCTTTTTAGCCCTGTTGCTTCCACTTTCAGTACAGCAAGTTTATCCCCTATCTTAATGGGCGTCTGTATGGGCTGATTAAATATAGCAGTAACTTTTATACTTTTACGCACCTTCCTCGGTAAAGTAATTGTAAGGTCTTGTTGAATCAACAACGGCACCTTGCTACTTTCTCCCATCCAGACAAGAGCATCCGTCACGGTTTCACCAGCCTTAAAGAGTGGGTAGTTATCAAAAACACGATATCCCCAATCTAATATCCGTGCAGACTCATTAGCCCTTGTCTTGCTGCCCGGTAAACCATTCAACACCATGACAAGACGACGATCTTTTCTGATAGCACTCGCGGTGAGACCAAATCCTGCTGTTTGGGTGCGCCCCGTTTTCAGACCATCGGCGCCAAGTTTTCTGTAAAGAGTGGGGTTTCGATTGAACTGTTTAATTCCTGAATAAGTAAAACTTTTTTGTGAATAATAATGATAATAATCAGGAAAATTATTGATTGTCGCACGTGCAACTTTTGAAAGATCGCGTGCCGTTGTGTAATGATCGGGATCAGGCCAGCCGCTAGCGTTGACAAAGCTAGAATTGGTCATAGAAAGCCTCTTTGCTAATTCATTAAGCTCCAATGCGAAAGCAGCCTCTGAACCCGCCAACCCCTCAGCAATAACGATACTGGCATCGTTACCAGACTGGACAATGATGCCTTTAATAAGGTCCTCGACATTCACACGGGTATTTACGGAGACATACATCTTTGACCCACCTTTACGCCAAGCCTTTTCGCTGACAAGAAATTTATCGTCTAGTGAGAGCCCCCCCTTTTTCAACGCGTCAAAAACCTGATAGATGGTCATCATCTTACTCATGGAGGATGGAGCCATCCTTTCGTCTGCATTTTTTTCGAAAAGTACCGTACCCGTTGCAACATCCACCAATATCGCTTGCTTACTAGTAGTTTCAAATGCACCCAAAGGTAAGGAAGTCAGAAAAAAACTAGTCAAACATAAAGAAATTAATGTAAAAAATTTAAACAATATCCTATGACCCCTTAGATGGTTCGTTAAAAAACCTATTTTGACTTAAAAGAAAATATCCTTAAATCAATCAATCTGAAACGACAAAATTCCAGATTATTCTAACGCTAGTCGTTATCGGAAATGCTAACATGATTAGTATATTAGATTAATCTACGATCAACCTAGCGGTATCAAATCCAGAATGTAAAATCGACTCAAGAAGAAAGTCAGCGTCACTAAGTGTCTTAATTGGCCCAGCACGAACCCGGAAGAACTCTTTACCGTTAACAATCGCAGAGGTCACACTAACGTTGTTCAAAATACTCAATCGAGCCGCCGCCTGGTGGGCATTTTGAAACTGTGTAAAAGCCCCGACTTGAATAAAAATGTTACTAGGTTCTATAGCTACCGTCGTAATTTCACCATCCGGTTGGACAGAGCCTACAGGAGTACGTTCACGAACAGTAGATCGCCGTATAACCGAGTTTTTAGAATCCTGTGGTATTTTTTGAGTTGGAACTAAACTAGCTCCCTTGGGAGGCAATAATATGTCTTTATCTACACCCGCCTTGGGTAATTTTATATCAGAGGGAATTGGAGAACCAATAGACGCCATAATATCGCGACCCATGGCATGATGGGCCAAAAGCCTACTTTCTGATTCCAATACCTGTACCCGAACACGCGCCGTACCTTGACGATGAAAGCCTAAAAGTTGAGCACCCCGCCTCGAAAGATCAATAATTCTACCATAGGCATAAGGCCCACGATCATTGATCCTCAATCGCAACGATCGTCCATTCTCAAGGTTTGTGACCTGAACAAGACTTGGCATCGGTAGCGTCTTATGCGCAGCCGTCAAACTGTTTTGGTCGTAAATTGCACCATTAGCTGTTTTCTTGCCATGAAATCCCGGGCCATACCAGGAGGCAACTCCTGTACGGTTATAACCGTAATCTACTTTCGGGTGATACCAAATTCCCTTAATTTGGTATGGATTGCCAACCTTATACTTTCCCTTTCCCTTTGCCTTAACTGGACTTGGCTTACTCTTAGCTAATCTCTTTGCGGTATGGACAATAAGTTGGGTCTCAGCACATGAACTCAGCAGGAATAGAGCACCCAAAAGAAAGCAAATTACTCGTATAAAGTTTCCATTAATTTTAAACAAAAGCATGGCAATAATTGTTTTAATTATTCCTTTTTTTCTTCTTAACCCGCAAATAAAACTATTTTCTGCCTATCTCTTCAGCAAGAGTTCCAACAGCAACAGCAAAAAAATTAGAGCGGTTCCATTTCAGGATGGTTTGGTAATTAGAATACGTCAGAAAGACACGGGAATTTGGTCCATTAAGCATAACAATTGATCCTATTAAATTTCGTTTAGGCAAAGCGCTGCCATCCACCCGTAACACGCCCAAATCACGCCATTCTGACACGTCTTTACGGATTTTTAATCCAATCAATTTTTTGTCAAATCCTTTTGGAATTCTAACCTCTCTCCCCCAAGTCTGATCATTTCGCCAACCTGATTTAGAAAGGTAATTAGCCGCAGAAGCAAAAGCGTCTTTCTTATTTTGCCAAATATCACGTTTCCCATCATTGTCATAGTCAATTGCAAAGCTTACGAAGCTGGAAGGCATAAATTGAAAATACCCCATCGCTCCTGCCCAAGACCCTCGCATTTTATCTAATGTGATATGCCCCTGATCAAGAATACGAATTGCTGTTATCAATTGCCCTCGAAAAAACTTGCTCCGACGCCCATCGATTGCAAGAGTAGCCAACGCGTGAATAACAGGAAAACCGCCATCGATGCGGCCAAAATCGGTTTCAACACCCCAGAGAGAAACGATAAATCGAGGTTGAACACCATACTTTTTCCCAATTTCATTTAGTAGCATTTTGTGCTTGGTTAATTTTTTCCGGCCCCTTATTACCCTTTGCTTAGGAACCACGCGCCTAAGGTACTGATCAAAGGTTAGGGTAAATTCAGGTTGACGGCGATCAAGATCAATCACCCTTTGAATAGGTTTAAAATTTGACAGAGCTTGTTCGAATGTCGATACCCTAATTTCCTTTTCAATTACTTCAGCCTTCAGTGCCTCTAACCAATCTGCAATATCAACTGTTTGTGCGACAACACTAGTTAATAAACACGCGGCAACCGTAATACCCAGTGTCATTGCAGCCAAGAATTTTAATATTTTCACGATTTTTCCCTACTCACTATTTTTGGGCTATTCCTTAATCAACCCGTATCCGCGCTTGGACCAGGAAAGAACTCATTTGTACGGCCAGTAAACCAATAAAACGTTAACCCTAACCATTCATGCAACCCCACCGCTAGACCGCTCATTCCGCCACGAAAATTAAATCTCACACCTCTTCGTCCGCCAAATGTCCTACGGTAATCTACTGGATAAGGTATAGCTTGCCAGCCCGCCTGCCGGAAAGTCCCGATTGCGCGAGGCATGTGGAAGGCCGAGGTAATAACTATCCACTGCCCTCCGTCACTAGGCTTCACTACACGCTTTGTCAGCACGGCGTTCTCCGCAGTATTGCGAGACTGGTCTTCATAATGTATTCGATCGACCGCTATTCCTAGCTTATGAAATATGGGCCCCACAAAATGTGCCTCCTTAAGGCTTTGCCCAAATAAAACACCCGAACCGCCACTGAACACTAAACGAGCCTGGGGGTATTTTTTTGCTAGATCAGCAAACGCAGTCAGCCTTTCAACAGCTCCATTAATAGCGGGTGACCCTCTATCCTTTGAGATAAACTGATCTACCACACCTCCCAAAACGATAATACCCTCTACTACTTTGGGAAGAGATTTATTTGGGGGAAACCTATTTTCAAGTTTGGTTATTAATGTCTCGCCTAAAGGAATAGTTGCAAGTAGAACAGCGTAGAGCGCGGTCAATGACAAGCACCAGTGAGCTACGCGGCGCCAACGTGTCCAACTAAGGAGGGCGCCAATGACTAAACCCATAAATAATATGTTACCTGGGTCGACAAAAAACCAAAGGATCTTCGAAAGATAGAAAAACATGACACCGTGTTACTCTGGTTATATTGCAGTATCAATTAAGTCTGAGAACTTACCCAATTGGACGATATTTACTAGGAACTAACTTAACGTCAGAAAATTAAACTTTTACATATCGACTTTTGACAATTGCACATTAAGCCAGTGTGCGGCAAAACAAGACAAATGCAATTCTATAAAGGCCGGAAAACATGACAACTGAAAAACTTGGTTTTATTGGACTTGGTACCATGGGGTTGCCCATGTCATTAAATTTATTAAACGCGGGTAACGATCTCGCGATATGGGGCCGCAACCCTGATAAACTAAAAGATGCCGTCACCGCAGGTGGAGAATTAATGGCAACCCCAGAAAAATTAGGGGAAAGTTGTGGTGTCATTTTTTTGTGTGTCTTCGACTCAAATGCGGTAAACGAGGTCGTATTTGGCAGAGATGGTATCGCAAAAGGAGCTTCAAAAAATTTAATGATTGTTGATCATTCTTCCATCCATCCTGAACATACCCGAGAGATGGCAAAAAAACTGACAAATGAAACAGGCGCTAGCTGGGTGGATTGTCCTGTTTCTGGTGGCCGTTATGGCGCTCGGGATGGAACACTTGTCATGATGGCTGGAGGTGAAAAGAAAAACATAGAGCGACTACGTCCAATAGTAAGCGCCACGTCACAACGGCTAACCCATATGGGGCCTGTGGGTTGCGGGCAAGCGACTAAACTCGTAAATCAAGCGGTTATCGGTGCGGAAATCGCTGTTCTGGCAGAAATGTTCGGATTTGCTAATCGTTACGGCGTAAATGTAAAAGATATCCCTGATGCCCTTGCCGGTGGATGGGCCGACTCCACAGTATTACAAGACCACGCCCGGCGCATGATTCGGGCAGACTATTGGGAAACTGCACCAGGTAATACTGTCAAAGATCTAAATACCGTTTGTGAGATGGGTAGGGCCACCGGTTCACCTATGCCAATCGCAGCATTAACGACCGAACTCTATCGCTACCTCGGTGCACAAGGCCACGCCAGTAAAGGGCAAATTGGACTCATGCATCTTTATGTTCAAGAAGCTTTAGATAAATAGAAAAAATACTTTCAGGAAGGATCCAATGGCAAAACGAAAGAAAAAATTAAAAGACCTACGCAGTCAGCGTTGGTACGGCCCCGAGGATATGAGAGCCTCCAGCCACCGTGCACGTTCCCGGCAAATGGGTTATTCCACAGCAGATTTTGCGGGTAAACCTCGCATCGGAATTATTAATACATGGAGCGACATGAATACGTGTCACTCTCATTTTAAGCAAAGGGTTGAGGAAATAAAGCGAGGTGTTTACGAGGCGGGTGGGTTCCCGATAGAACTACCAGCCATGTCGTTAGGTGAAATCATGGTAAAACCCTCGACGATGCTTTATCGAAATTTTCTAGCAATGGAAGCAGAGGAATTAATTCGCTGCCACCCCATTGACGGTGTGGTCCTTATGGGAGGTTGCGATAAGACGACGCCTGCGCTCTTGATGGCAAGCTTCACCATGGACCTCCCTGCTATCTATATGCCCGCCGGCCCAATGCTACGTGGATATTATGCCGGTGAAATCCTAGGTAGTGGCACGGACGTACTTCGCTACTGGGCAGACCGACGCGCAGGTTTAATCGACCAAGAAACTTTCGAAAACGTTATCGGAGGGTTGTCCCGATCAGCTGGTACATGCATGGTAATGGGAACGGCAGCCACGATGATGTCGCTCGCTGAGACACTTGGAATGGCGCTACCGGGTTCTTCTTCTATCCCCGCCGTAGACTCAAGTCATGCCCTAATGGCAACGGCAACCGGACGGCGAATTGTAGACATGGTATGGGAAGACTTAAGACCTTCTCTCATTATTACGGAAGCATCTTTAGATAACGCTACTGTTATCGACATGGCACTAGGAGGGTCCACAAATGCAATGATCCATCTTATTGCTGTCGCCGGTCGCGCAGGCATAAAACTGGATCTTGATCGCTTCGATGCTATCTCACGTAAAACACCGGTACTTGCCAACATCAAGCCCTCGGGTAAATATTTGATGGAAGATTTTTATTATGCGGGAGGCCTTCTGGGCCTCATGGTCCGATTGAAGGAGCGGCTAGACCTTACTGCTAAGACTGTTACCGGAGGAACTTTAGGTGATTCCATACAAGGAACAACAATTTATAATGACGATGTAATATTGCCTCTCGACACGCCACTTTACCATGAAGGGGGAACCGCCATATTGCGAGGTAATCTGGCACCAGATGGCTGTGTAATCAAACAAACAGCCGCTGATCCAAAGTTTCACCAACACCAAGGTAAAGCTATTGTTTTTAAAGACTATGTTGATCTATCGGCACGTATTGACGATCCAAACCTTGATGTAGATGAGAACTCAGTTCTTGTTTTGCAGAATGCCGGACCAATCGGAGCACCAGGCATGCCAGAGTGGGGAATGCTCCCAATTCCCAAAAAACTTCTTAAAAAAGGAGTAAGGGATATGGTCCGTATTTCTGATTGTCGTATGAGTGGAACCGCCTATGGAACGTGTATTTTGCATGTCTCACCTGAAGCCGCCGTGGGAGGACCCTTAGCACTCGTCAAAGATGGCGATATCATTAAACTTGATGTCCCTAATCGAACCCTTAACATGGATGTTTCCAAAGCAGAATTAAATCGACGAAAACGCAAATGGACCCCGCCACCATATCCTGCAAGTCGTGGTTATACAGCTTTATTTGCAAAACACGTTACCCAAGCGCACGAGGGTTGCGATTTTGATTTTCTTCATGCTGGTGAACCGACACCTGAACCGTTGATTTTTTGAGGCTAGGAACAAATAGGCTTGTCTTATATTTTTTTATCGTAAAAAAACGCATGTAACTTATTAATTCACTCACAATTACGAGGATATTATGGCTGGCAAGACAATAAAATATGGGACCCGTGATGGCGAAGAAT